>ERZ827117.494-NODE-494-length-48701-cov-4.722978_pt1 | contig 48701 bp, 41 predicted proteins | sample MGYA00519920_ERZ827117 | MGnify/ENA primary metagenome ERZ827117 (study PRJEB31778, sample SAMEA3449260) | human gut metagenome | biome: human gut; feature: human-associated habitat; material: faeces | place: United Kingdom | collected 2010/2012 ...
GCATCCGCCCCTACACATAACGAGATAGACCGATGTATGAGCAAGGCCACAATCCCCCAGTCTGCGCTATCGCGCAGCCAGTCTCCTTTACACAAGGGGGCCATTTAGGAATTCTACCAATCGAAAGGAGGCCCCCATGAAACGCTCGCTCTCCCTACTCATCCTCGCCTTTTCGCTGGTGTTGGCGGTGGTGGGCGGGTGGCTGGCCGACCGCCAGTTCACCCAAACGCTGGACACCCTGGCCGACCAGGCCGTATTGCAGCACCAGCGCAACCTGTTCGGCTACGCCGACACCTTGCAGGAAGTCAAAGACGACGACTCGCCCCATATGATGATGGTCGACAACAACAGCTTTCGCCAGGTCGACAACAAAACCTATGCGGGCAAGCTGTACTACGACCGACAGCGCCTGATGGTAGGGGCCGAGCCATGCACCTTCGCGCTGCTGAATCAGACCGGGCGCGTCCTCTACACCACTTTGCCCGACACCATCCCCGAAAGCGAGCTGGCCGCCCTGCAAACCGGGGACGGCACCACCATGCAGCTGTACGACCGGACGCTGCTGCTCTGCGACCAGGTAGCCGGGTCGTCCGGCAGCCGCGTGTGGGTGTGGATGGTCACGGCGATGGACGCCAGCTCCGCCTACACCGCCCGCACCAACACCCTGCACCAGTGGTTTTTGCTGCAAGCCGTGCTGACACTGGCCGCACTGTTGATGGCCCACCACACCACCGCCTTGCAGCAGCTCAACGACCGGCAAGCCCGCTTTGTGGCCGACCTGACCCACGAGCTGAAAACCCCGCTGACCAGCATGATCGGCTATGCCGACTTACTGCGCGGCGGCGAGCTGCCGCCCGAGAACCAGCGCCGCGCCGCCGATGCCATCTATCATGAGTCCGCCCGGCTGGAAAGTTTGAGCCAGCAGCTGCTGAGCCTGCAAGGCCTGCGGCAGGAAACGCTGACCCTGACCGCCGTGCCGGTGGCCGCCGCCTTTGAGGATGTGGCCCGCAGCCTGTCCGATTGCCCCGTGACCCTCGAAAAGACCTGCCCAGAGGATGCCGCCGTGCGTGCCGACCGCGTGCTGCTGGCTGACCTTTTGCGCAACCTTATACTGAACGCCGCCCACGCCAGCGCGCCGGGCAGCATCGTGACGCTGCGCTGCCTGCCCGCCGGGGATCACTGGCGGCTGGAGGTTGCCGACACCGGCTGCGGCATCCCTCCCGAAGCACTGCCCCATCTGACCGAGCCATTTTACCGCGTGGACAAGGCACGTGCCCGGGCCGACGGCGGCAGCGGCGTGGGGCTGGCCCTTTGCGCCGACATTGCCACCGCCTTTGGCACCAAACTGGAATTTACCAGCACCGTGGGCCAAGGCACCACGGTGGCTCTGACCCTGCCCAAGGAGGTGTACGCCCATGAAGAAACCGACGATTGACCGCCGTTTCTGGCTGACTGCCGCCCTTTGCGCCGCGCTGCTGGCCGTGCCGCCGCTGGCTGTGCAGGCCCGCGACCGCCAACTGAACACAGCCCTGCCCCGCCCCGAAGTGACCGGCGTGATGACCGACGAACAGCGCCTGGACCCCACCGTCCGCGCGCTGTACACACAGCAGGTGCTGTCCAACAACGGGTATGCCCTCACTGAAGAGAACACCCACAAATACACCCAGATGCAGGGCAAGCTGCGGCAGGCCAACCGCCGCGGGCTGTTGAGCGATGAACAGTTGGATTATCTGGTCCAGCTTGTGCAGGACACCGAAGCCGTCGAAAACGACGAGGAACAAAATCACATCTATTATTCCCTCAACTACTGCACCACGCATACCGACGAAGCCGGGATCGAGCATCTTGAGCTTACCAATTGCAGTGCATCGGCTGAAGATATCGCCTCGCCTGATGTAGCCGTCCAAATCGACAATTATCTCTACATCAGCTACCTGCCCAACAACGGCCCGATCTTGCAGCTGTGCGTCAACTCTGACGACATGCCCGAGGATGATGTGGACTCCGCCACCCTGATGGAGCGTTTTACAAGCCAGCTGAACCTGACCATCCCCGGTGAGTGGGAGCAGGGCAGCGATACGGTCTATTTTAACCGCGCCGCCGATCTGACCGCATCGAACTACCACACGGCAGGCCAGCGGAATTTGATGGTGCAGCTGGGGGTTTTGGAGTAAGCACAGTCTATAAAGGCTCCCCTTGTGTAAAGGGTGACTCCCCACAGTGTGGGGAGATGTCGCGCAGCGACAGAGGGGCCCGACGCGTAAGCGGGTGCCCCGCAGGGGCGGAGGGATTGTAATCTTACGGGTAATGGTTTATCTTTCGGGATAATTGTAGGGGTCGATGCTCGCATCGACCCGCGGGCGGATGCGAGCATCCGCCCCTACACATAACAAGGTAGGCCGATGTATGAGCAAGACCACAATCCCCCACCGCCTGCGGCGGAGCCCCCTTTACACAAGGGGGCCTTTTCATGCACTACCACACAAAAAACCGGCCCACCGTTTTTACACGGCGGGCCGGGGTTTATTTACTTATGATATCAAACGATACCCTGGCTCATCATAGCGGAAGCGATCTTCTCGAAACCGGCGATGTTGGCACCGGCGACCAGGTTGCCCTTGACGCCGTACTTTTCGGCGGCGGCAGCGGCATTGTGGTAGATGTTGACCATGATGTTGTGCAGGCGCTCGTCCACTTCCTCGAAGGTCCAGGCCAGGCGCAGGCTGTTCTGGCTCATCTCGAGGCCAGAGGTAGCAACACCACCGGCGTTGGAAGCCTTGGCAGGGGCAAACAGCACGCCGTGGGCCTGCAAGTAGGCGATGGCCTCGGGGGTGGAAGGCATGTTGGCGCCCTCGGCTACCGCATAGCAGCCATTGGCGACCAAGGCCTCGGCACCGGCCAGGGGCAGTTCGTTCTGGGTGGCGCAGGGCAGGGCGATGTCGCAGGGGACAGTCCAGATGCCCTGGCTGCCCTCGACGTACTTCGCGGTCGGGACATAATCCAGGTAGGTCTTGATGCGGGCACGCTTGACCTCTTTGATCTCCTTCATGACCTTATAGTCAATACCGTTCTCGTCCACGATATAACCGTTGGAGTCAGACATGGCAATGACCTTGCCGCCCAGCTGGGTAGCCTTCTGGTTGGCATAGATAGCCACGTTGCCGGAGCCGGAGATGACCACGCGCTGGCCCTCAAAGCTCTTGCCGGCGTCGGCCAGCATTTCCTTGGCAAAGTAGCACAGGCCATAGCCGGTAGCCTCGGTACGGGCGAGCGAGCCGCCGAAGGGGATGCCCTTGCCGGTCAGCACGCCGGTGTACTCATCGCGGATGCGCTTGTACTGGCCGAACAGGAAGCCGATCTCGCGGCCGCCAACGCCGATATCACCGGCGGGCACATCGGTATCGGGGCCGATGTGGCGGTACAGCTCAGTCATAAAGCTCTGGCAGAAACGCATGACCTCGGCGTCAGACTTGCCGTGGGGGTCAAAGTCAGAACCGCCCTTGCCGCCGCCCATGGGCAGGCTGGTCAGGCTGTTCTTGAAGCACTGCTCAAAGCCCAGGAACTTGATGATGGACAGGTTGACAGAGGGGTGGAAGCGCAGGCCGCCCTTGTAGGGGCCGATGGCAGAGTTGAACTGCACACGGTAGCCGCGGTTGACCTGGACCTTGCCAGCGTCATCGACCCAGGGCACACGGAACATAATGACGCGCTCAGGCTCGACAAGGCGCTCGATCAGGCCAGCCTTCTCGTACTCGGGATGGGCAGCCACAACGGGCTCCAGGCTTTCGAGGACTTCCTCAACAGCCTGCAAAAACTCTTTTTGTTCGGGGTTACGCTTAGCGAGGTCGTCATAAACGCCTTGCAGATACGGATTGGTAAATGCCATAGTGGTAACACTCCTTTATATATTTCTTTCACCGGTTTTTATAGTAGCACCATGTGCATAATTTTTCAAGGTTTTTGCAGGCGTTTTTAAAAATTTTGTTTGCATGCGGGACCCGAGTGTTTTTGTGAGAGGGACACACTTTATTTTTTTAAGTGAACGCAGGTTGGTTTGTATTACTTCTGGGGGATGGCCGGGGTGGTTGATTAAGGTGTAGGGGACGGCGTAAAAGGCTCCCCTTGAGGGGAGCTCCCGCGCAGCGGGTGAGGGGTGGCCCACGGGGCACGCACCTCAACCCAGCCACCCCTCAGTCACCTTCGGTGACAGCTCCCCTCAAGGGGAGCCTTTCAGCGGTTAGTCCCACATCTGCACCAGCGTATAATCCTCGCTGCCGTTCATAAAATCCTGCGGGTCGATCAGGCCGTAGTCGCAGCGGTCGTTGTGGATGCTGCTGTGCGGCTTATAGCCGATCAGCCAGCGGCCGTCGTTGGTCTGGGCCATCGCGCTTACAGCCATGTTGCCGCCGTCGCGGTACTGCTTTTGGGTGATCTGCACGGCTTCGCCGGTATCGAGATTGTATAAATAGTCAACATCGCTCCAGATATCCGCACCGATTTTCTGCACCCAGATCCAGCTGCGCTCCCCGCTGCCAAAAACGGGCATAAACCCGGAATCAGTCTGGGGCATGGAGGCATTCACCGGCAGGTCGGCCACCAACTCGGTGCGAGTGCTGCTTTCATCATAGTAGGCGAAGCTGCACTGGGTGCCCCAGTCGCTTACCTCGCGCATGTTGTCCTCTACATACACGCGGCCCTTATACTCGCGCACAAAATACGGGGCGTTGGTGGTGGGTATATCGCAGATCTTTTCGCGTTCCAGCGTCTGCGGGTCCAGCCAGTCAAACTCATACCGGGCATTCTGCAGCGCGGCCCGGTAGATGTCGCCGTCGTTATAGCTTGGCATCGGCGCGTCCGAGATCACGCGCTGAGTCAGAAAGCGGCTGCCCTTGGCATCAAGCACCTGCTCGTTGGCATACAGCGTGATCTCCTGCGTTTCGCCGGTGTGGATATCCAGCCGCACGATGCGCCCGGGGGTATTATTCTCGGTGCTGCCGTCCACCGCATAGATCGCGTTCTGGTCGCAGTAGCCAAAGTACAGCTCGGTCAAATCGCGCATGTCGTCGGTAAAGGTCAGCACGGTGGTGCGCTCGGTCAGATCATCGTTCAGCATTTCGATGCTGGACGGCGCGTAGTATTTCTCCAAATCAATGCGGCAGGATTCAATGTATTCTTCCTCGCTGGCATAGCCCCATGCATAGCCGTATTCCTGGTACTGCGCGCGCCATTCATCCACATGGTCCTGCCAGTTTCTGCTTTCGCCGGTATCGTAGTTCCAGTAATCATTACCGGCATAGTACAGGTAGACCTTGCCGTCCAGCACCAGCAGGTTCGTGCGTGCCCAGTTTTCCTGGTACGCCGGGCAGGCGGCACTGTCGTGGGTGCAGCCGGGCAGGCTGCACAGCGGGGTCTGCCGGCCGGTGGCATAGTCGGTTTTTAAAAGCAGCCCGCCCATGCCCGAGCCGACGCGGGCAATTTCGTAATACGCGTCGCCGGTGTTCCAGCCCCAGTAGCCGCCGCAGGTCGAGGGGATGCCGCTCAGTGTGCCCACCTCACTGAAGCCCGCCGGGGCTGGTTCGGGCGTGGGGTCGGCAGCCGTTTCTGCCGTTGTCTCGGTGGTGGGCAGGGTGTCAGCCGGGGCGGCTTTCGCGCCGCAGCCCGCCAGCAGCAGCGGGGCCAATAACAGGGCAAAGGTTTTTGTACGCATGATGCACGTCCTTTCAGGTCATGCGCCGGGGCAGGTTTTCCTCGGCGCAAAGGGTGATGCCCAAGGAGAAGTAGGGCATGGTCACATCGGCAATAGCATAGTTTTTGCAGTCCGCCGCCACAAGCGCCTGGCCGTTGGTGCTGTACAGCGCCTGGGTGTAGGTCAGGTCGGGGCGCGCGGTCCAGTCGCCCAGGCTGGCCAGCCCGGCCTGCGCCAAAAAGGCCTGCAAATTTTCAGTGGTGGCTTCGGGCATGCCGGGCTGGTCCGATTCCGTCGTCGAGATCCAGACCGAGATCACCTGCCCGGTGCGGCTGTCCATCACCAGCGAAAAGGCGGTGCGCAGCTCATCGGCATAGATAGCATACCGGCGGAAGGTCACGATGCCCGCACTGTCAAAGCTGTAGTAGACGGTATCCAGCCAGTAATAGCCGTTGTAGTCTTTATACTCGTCGCTTTCGGTGTCGGCCCAGTTCAGCGCGGCATCGGCCCACACCTGGGGCAAGGCACCGCAGTCCACCAGGCTTTGCATGGCGTCGGCCACGGTGGTTTTGTACCCGGCGTAAGACTTCATCTCCCGCAGGGAGCTGTCCGCGCCGATGTACAGCTTCGGCCCGGTCAGCTCCGGCGGCTCGGGTTCGCGGTCGGGGCTGGTGCTCTGCGCAGCGTCGCGCACCGTGGCAGTGCTCTGGTCCTGCTGGCGCGTCTGCAGCTGGCGTAAAATATAGTAGTCGTCACCGCTCGGCACGGGCGCGGTGTAGGGGGCGGCCACCGTTTGCGGGTGCCCCAGGTAGAGGGCATCGGCCCCGCGCAGAAATACCGCCGGGGCTGCCGCGCAAAGGGCCACGCCCAGCGCGCAAAGCAGCACGGCGGCGCGGGTGGTGAGTTTTGGTTTTTGGGGTTTCATTGCACAGCCCCCTTTCGCAAGATCACGCTGACGCGGGTCCCTTCGCCCGGCGTGCTTTCAATGTGCAGGTCGCTGCCGTGGACCTCGGCAATGCGTTTGCAAAGGGCCAGGCCCAGGCCGCTGCCGCCCTGCTTGCGGGCGCGGGATTTGTCCACCATGTAAAACGGTTCCGTCACCCGGGAAATTTCCGATTGCGGGATGCCGCAGCCGTGGTCGGCGACAGTCAGGGTCACGGTGTCGCCGCCCTCTGCGGCCTGTACTTCCACGGGCTGGCCCGGCTCGCTGGCCTTGACAGCATTGCCGACGAGGTTGCACAACAGGTCCAGCAGCAGGTCGGCGTCGGCCTGCACGGCGGCATCACAGGCAGGCAGCTGCAACGGTACGCCCGGGCAGGCGGCTTGCAGGCGCGGCCATAAAACGGCCAGCGCGGTGGGCTGCAGGGTGATGGTCTCTTCGCCCAAGCCGAGCAGCGCCAGCAGTTTGCCGCTGAGGGCTTCGAGCCGCCGCCCCTCGTGGTAGATGGCCCCGGCGGCCTCGTATTGCTCGGCGGGGCTGGCCTGGATCGTGCGCAGCATGTCGGCGTAGCCGATGATGGAGGTCATCGGGGTTTTGAGCTCGTGGGCAAACGCGCCCATGAAATCCTCGCGCTGCCGGACATCGGCCTGTAGGGCGGTGATCTTTTCCTGCACCGCATCGGCCATTTTGTCAAAGCTGCTGCTCAGTGTTTCGATCTCATCGCCGGTGTGCAGGCCGGTGCGGCGGGCGTAGTCGCCGTCGGCGATCTCGGCGCTGGCGGTAGTCAGGGTGCGCAGCGGGCGGGTCATGCGGCGGGCAAACACCGCGGTGACGGCAGCCCCCGCGGCCAACACAGCGGCCTCCAGCAGCAAAAATCGGCGCAGCGCGGCATCGCGCCCGCGGTAGAGGTCGGTCAGGTCGTAGGCGGTGGCCAGCTGCAGCCCGCCCTGCAAGCTGCTGGCATAGGTGGCCTGCACACCTCCGTCGGCCAGGCGGCACACTTCCATCGTGCCGTCGGGCAGCAGGTCGCCGCTGCCCACAATGCAGATGCCGTCGCGCCACAGGGCCGTGGGCAGGGCGAAGTTGGCCAGCAGTTCGGTGAGGGCAGCATCATCCAGGCTTTCGCCCCGGCGCTGGCGGTCCAGTATTTCGCCCTGCAATAAGGCGCAGACCTGGCGGTGGGTATCGGCGTTGGCGGCCTCGGCCCGGGCAAGCTGCGCGGAGAAATCGCTGTACAGCAAATAGCACCCGCCCACGCCAAACGACGCACTCAGCACCAGCACCAACAGGCAAACCATTTTGTAGGCAAATTTCATGGGGATCTCCTTTTTGCTTTTTGCGCGCCAGCGCTCTACGATTGGGGGATGTGAAATTTCTATTGTTTGTTGCAGACTATCATACAACTGCACGGGGCGTCGAGGACGCCGCCCCCTACAAATAAAGCGAAAGATTGCGGTAATGGCAAGGCTGCTTGGAGGGGTCAAGACCCCTCCCTACGGAACTACCGGTAAAGGGAGCGTAGGGGCGAACAGTGTTCGCCCGTGCAATCTAGCTGCAGCGCAAGCCCCCTACAATCACCGTGTAATCTTGGCTCCCCTTGAGGGGAGCTCCCGCCGGTAGGCGGGTGAGGGGTGGCCCTTGGGGCAGAAATCAGCATCCAGCCACCCTTCAGTCACCTGCGGTGACAGCTCCCCTCTAGGGGAGCCTTCAGCTCTACCCTCATAGAGTTTATTTTGGCCCCGGCGGGGTCATTCTGTCGGGCGGCGGAAAAGCGGCAGCTGCAAACCAAATCGTTACTCTAATTTTAACCGATACCCAATCTGATACACCGTCTCGATCTTATCGCCCCAATCAAGCTTTTTACGCAGCCGCGTAATATAAGTATCCACCGCGCGGGTACACTCAGCATCGCCGCCCCAGGCGCGTTCCATCAGCGTATCGCGGTATACCGCCGCACCGCGGTTGCGCATCAGCGTTTCCAAAAGCGCAAACTCCCGCGGGGTCAGCTCCACAGGCTGGCCGCGCTGCAAAACCAGGTGCGCGGCGCTGTCCAGCGTCACATCAAACGCTTGCAGCTGGTGGCCGCCCTTTCCGGCGCGGCGCAGCACCATTTCCATGCGGGCCATCAGCTCATCCATCGCAAACGGCTTTACAATGTAATCGTCCGCACCCAGCCGCAGGCCCAGCACGCGGTCCTTTACAGCGGATTTTGCGGTCAGGAAAATCACCGGCACCCCCTGCGGGCGCAGATAATCCAGCAGTGCATAACCATCCAGCCCCGGCAGCATGATATCCAGCAGGGCCAGGTCGTAGGTGTTTTTCTCGATCAAATCGGCGGCAGTCAGGCCGTCGGGTGCCAGGGTGCATATGTACCCCGCGCGGGTCAGGTTCATCTCCAGCAGACGGGCAATGGGGTGCTCGTCCTCAGCGATCAGTACTTTCGTCATTGTTTTTCCCCTTTCCAAGCCCAGTGTAACGGGTAGTTGTGTACGACTTGTTACAATTCCGCATTTTCACTTTATTTTACCATGTTTTGTGTGTTATAATGAACATTATTACAAAAAAGGAGCTTTTTGTCTATGTCGTCCCCAACCGTTGTGGAAAATTCCGGCGTGATCCTGCCCGCAGCTTGTGCTGTGGCGGCCAGCTTTGACCCCGCTTTAGCGCGCAGTACGGGCGCGGCGCAGGGGCAGCAGGCCCACCGCATGGACGTGGATGCCAACGTCAAGCGCAGCCCGCTGTATGGCCGCAACTTTGCCTTGTTCAGTGAGGATGCGTACCTGACCGGGGCCCTGGCCGCCGGGGCCGTTGCGGGCGTGCAGAGCGTGGGGGCTGAAGCCGCCGTGGGGCCGTTCCTTTGCTGCAACCAGGCCGCTGACAACGCCGCGCTGGACCGCCGCGTGGACGAGCGCACGTTGCAGGAGATCTACCTGCCGCCGTTTGAAGCCGCCACGCTGGCCGGGCCGCAGACGCTGCGGTGCGGCAGCGGCACCTTGAACGGCATCCCGCTGGCCGAAGCCGCAGCAGCCCTGCTGCCCGCTGCCAGCCCCGCCCCGGGGACGGACACTGCCGCCAAACCCAACCATGCGCTGGCTGTGCAGTTGGCGGCGCAATGCGGTGTGCTGGTGCAGAATTTAGGCGCACTGCCGCTGAAAGCCGGGCAGCAGGTGGCCTACATCGGCGCCTTCGCCGAGACCCCGCGCTACCGGGGCGAGGGCGCGGCCAGCCCCGCCGTTTTGGGTGCGCTGGATGCCGCGCTGCTGAAAGGCCGCCGCGTGGGCTATGTAAAGGGCTTCCCTGCTGACATGGACGAGCGCAGCGAGGACGAGTTTTTGCGCGCGGTCTCGGCTGCCGAGCACGCCGATGTGGCTGTAGTGTTTGCGGGCCAGCCCGAGAGCTTTGTCAGCCCCGACACTGACCGCCGTACCCTGCGCCTGCCGGAATGCCAGAACAACCTGATCGCGCGCATTGCCGCCGTGCAGAAAAACACCGTGGTCGTGCTGCACACCGGCGCACCCGTGGAGTGCCCGTGGGCGGGGGATGTTTCGGCGGTGCTGTGCATGTACCTGGCGGGCGAGGGCGTGGGGGAAGCCACCGACGCGCTGCTGTGGGGCGATGCCAACCCGAGCGGCCGCCTGCCCGAGACCTGGCCCCTGCGGCTGGAGGACACGCCCTGCTACCTGGACTACCCCGGCGATGGCCGCACGGCCGACTACCGCGAGGGCGTGTATGTAGGCTACCATTGGTACGACGCCCGCCGCATGCCGGTGCTTTGGCCCTTTGGCCACGGCATGAGCTACACCGGCTTTGTGTACCGCAGCGCGCAGCTGAGCACCGACACACTGACCGAAAACTGCGCGGCGACCGTGCGCGTGACCGTGAAAAACAGCGGTGCCGTGCCCGGGGCCGAGGTCGTGCAGCTGTATGTAAGCGACGAGACCGGCGCGCCGATCTCCGGCGGGCGGGTGCCGCAGAGCCTGCGCGGGTTTACCAAGATCTGGCTGGAGCCCGGCGAGGAGCGCGAGGTAAGCTTTACCCTGACCGCGCGCGACCTGGCCCATTACGACCCCGCCCGCCGCGCCTGGCACGCTGCACCCGGGCGGTATACCGTACGCATTGGGCACACCAGCCGGGATATCCGTGCCACGCTTGGATTAAATTTTGAATACTGTAGGGGCTGATGCAAGCATCAGCCCGCGGGTCGATGCAAGCATCGACCCCTACAAATTTGTTGCTGCTCCCCTCAAGGGGAGCCACTACGCAAAACCCCCGGCTCCCTCGCAAGAGGGAGCCGGGGGTTATTATTTGCAGCGCTTTGCAAAGCAGCGTCCCACAGCCACGATCCCCGCTGCCGAGGCCGCCAGCAGCAGCCATAACAGACCGATCGGCAACGTGTCGCCGGTCTGCGGCAGGGCGGGCGCGAGGTGGGTCGGGTGCTTCTGAGTCGGTTTGGCCGTGGGGGCGGCGGTTGGTGTGGCCGTCGGCGCGGCGGGCGGGTCATAGCGATTCTGGAACAAAAGCAGCCCGGTCTTTTCGCTGGTCGCGCCCGTGGCCCAGATCTCGGCCCCCAGTCCCCCGCCGGGCTGGTTGGTCACGCGCACCGTCACCGTGTAGACGGTGGCATCGTAGGTCATCTGCGACGTGGTGCCCGCGCGCTGGCACACCGTGTAGCGGTAATCGCCGGGGGCGGTGTAAACCAGCCTGGTAAAGCTGGCCGTGCCGCTGCCCTGGATCTGCACCGTGTCGGCGGCGGGCGCGGGGGCACCATCCTCCGGCGTAAGGGTGATGGTAAACCGTTCGGCCGTGGCCGCACCGGCTGTGCGCACCTCCACAGGCAGCGTGGCCGTACACTGGCAGGCATCGGCGCGGGCGTGCGCCGGCAGCAGCAAAAGCAGCAGCGCCACTTCCAGTATAATGCGCCGCAGCGTGCGTTTTTGGGTGTTGTTCATCCGTGTTTCCTCCTTTTACATTTGGGCGCGCAGCTGGCCGAACAGCAGCACCCGGCCATTGGTCGCGGCCTCGGCACAGGTGGAAAACGCCACCACCGGCCCGCTGCCCGGCGCGCGGTACTGCACCGCGTGGGCCCGGATATAATCCAGCAGCGCGGCGGGGTCACTGCCGGGGTCATACAACACGGGGTCGTAGGCATCGGCCTGCACGCAGGCAAAAAGCGTGATACTATACGCTGCATCGTCCGTTACCAGTGTGCCCGTGGTGTGTGCGGCAAAATAGTCGGCCCCCGTAAACCGCGCGATATCCCCGAACATGCCGCCGTCCTCGATATGGTGCCCGTAGACGATGCTGTAGGGCGCGGTAAAATCCGCCGCACAGCGTGTGTCGAGAAATATCGCGCCCGACAGCGAAAAATTGCCGTACACATCGGTGTTGACATACACCATATTGTCCGCCCCCTGCACGACGGGGTAGTCGATGCGGGTGCCATCGAGGGTGAGCCAGCCGCAGACATCGGGGTTGCGGGCTTGCAGCTCGGCAAAGCCGGGGCTGGCTTCGGGCGCGGCGGCCAGCGGCTTAAAGCGCAGCGTTTCCCCCGGCAGGGCCGCGCGGCGCGTGGCGGCGATATCCCACAGCGACCACGCCCCGTACAGCGCCAGCGCCCCCAGCAGCAGCCCCGCCGCCAGCGTGATAAGCCGGTTGCCCCACCGCGCCAGCCTGCCCGCCCACAGCATTACGCATCGCGGCGCTTGCGCAGCAGCAACACACTGCCTGCGCCCGCCGCCAGCACCATGGCCCCGTAGGGCGCGGCGTCCAGCAGCAGTCCCGTGGGGCTGGGCGCATTGCGCGTGTTGGTCACGGTGACAGTCTGGTCCTCGCTTTCCATCGCCTGGGTCTGGGTCGTTTTATCGCTGCCCGGTGTTGCCGTTGCGCCGTCCCAGGCCGTGGTATAATACTGCGCCGCATCGCCGGATTCTTCGATCGTATAGGTCATTGTTTCGGGCAGGCCGGTCACTTCGAGCTTTTCGCCGCCGCGGATCTGCGCCGTGGCTGTGGCCGTACCGTTTACAAAGGCAACCTCCGTACCGTCATCATCCGTCAGGTCCGCCCCCGCCGCGCCGGTCTTTGCTGTGACCGAGGTCGCATGCGGGTCGTTCAGTGTGATGGTAAAGGTGAACACATCCCGCAGGCTGGCGAAGTTGCCGCTGAGCTGCTTTTCCACCGTCAGCGCGTGGGTGGTGTAGGCGTTGGTGAACGCCCCCGTCTTGTCCGCGCCGTCCGCCGTCACGACGGTAAGGCTCTCGATGCGGTAGGTGCCGTCGGGCGCTTCGGGGTTGGCGTTGACCACGTGTACCTGAATGTAGCGCAGGGCGCTGTCCTGTTCCAGCCCCGCGATGCCGGGGGCCTGCTCTTGCAGGGTAAACAGGTAATCGCCGGGGGCGGTAAAATCGTCGCTGTCAAACAGCAGCGGCACGCTTACGCTGTTCTGCGCGCCGGTAAAGGTGGCCGTCGGCTCGGCATCCCGGATCTGCCCCGCCGTGCCCAGCACCGCCGTATCCCCCGCCCAGCCGGGCAGCGCAGCGGGCACGCCGATGGTAAACTTGATCTCGCCCTGCGGCACACCCGCGCCGTGGGCGGCGGTCATTGTGATGGTTTTGGTAAACGCTGCCGTGTAGGTTTCGGCCAGCACGCCGGGCGCGGCGGTGCCTGCCAGCAGGGCCGCAGCGGCCAAGGCCAGGGAAAGCTTGCCGGATTTTGCGCGGGAAAGATAGATGGTTTTCATTCTGAACACCTCGTTTTTCAAAGTAAAATCATTTCATGCTATCGTGCATTATAAATTGTCGCGGCGTAAAGCAGCCAGCGCCGTGCCCAGCACCGCGCTTTGTGGGATGGCCCCGTACAGGCGGCTGTCCGCCCCTGCGGTGCGCAGATCGCACAGCACAAACAGCTCGCCGTCGGCCAGCGTCAGCGGATAGTCCGGCCCGCCCTCCACAGGGCGGGTGGGGGTGGTGATGTCCGGTTCGGCCACCGCGCTGCCGTTGATGAGGAGCGCGCCGCTGTCCGTCACGGTGACGGTATCGCCGCCGCGCGCCGCAATGCGCCCCAGATGCAGCGTACCGTCCTGCCGGTATACTGCCACCTGCCCGGCCGCGCTGCCGCGGTCCATGCGGCTGAACAGGACCAGATCCCCGGCGCACAGGCGCGGGGCCATCGTATTGCCGGGCACCGCCGCCAGGCCGAACACCAGCCCGAACAGCACCCAGCACAGCGCGGCAAAGATAGCAAGCCGCGTAAAGAAGCGGCGCATTTCCGCTTTGGCACGCGCTTTTTCTTTGTCATTGGTCAGCAGATCATCGTACAGCATCGGTCAGGCCCCCTTGCGGCGCAGCAGCCGCCAGCCCAGCCAGCAAAGCCCGACCAGCGCCAGATACGCCGTGGCGTTGGTGCGCAGCCCGGTGGGGACGGTGCCGCTGCGGGTGTTGATGCAGGTAATTTCCGCCGTACCGCTTGGCTGCTCAGGTACTTCTAAGCTGAAGCTTGTCCCGTTGGATACATCGTCGCCGTTGAGCTGCCAGCGCGCCGTGTGCCCCTGGGGGTCAGTCTCGGTCAGAGTCAGCGTTTGCCCCGCGCGCAGCTGGGTCAGCGTAACGCTGCCGCCGCTGCGCAGGGTAAAGCCGGTGTCGGTCAGCGCGGCGTTCTCCCCTGCTGTGATGTGGGCCGCCCGGCTGCCATCCACCGTGGCGGTAAAGGGAAACTCTTTCGTCGCATTGCCCAGATTGCCCTGTACTTTTTTGTTGATGGTAACGGAACGATACGGCGCGTAGGTGTTGGTGAACTCCGCTGCCGCGCTGCCGCCTGCGGTGACGTCCAGCGTCTGGGTGCGCTCCTGCTCCGGGGTGGTCAGGTAGTAGCCGGTCAGGTCCGGCGCGTTCGATTCCGTCACCGTGTAGCCGCTCGGCGTCAGGCCCGGGATGGTCACGCTGCCGCCCCCCAGCAGGCGGACCTGCAATCGGCCGTCCGCGTCCGGGCTCAGCGTATCCGGGGCACCGTCCGGGCGTGCGCCCGCGCTGTACTGCGGGGTGTAGCGGCCGGGGGCCACATTTTGCACGGTAAAAGTGTTGACGGCGGCGGAAAATTCGCTGCGCAGCGCTTCGTCGGCATCGGCGGGCAGGCGTTTGGTGATGGTCAGACTGCCCGTAGCACGGGCGTAGGTGTTTTCAAACCGGACTTCCGTTTCGGTCTGCACGGCCAGCGTGATGCTGCTGTGCGCGGCAGTCCCGGTAACATCCACCCAATTGCCCTGCGCGTCCACTGTGCGTACCATCGTGCATTCATAGCCGGTCGGCGCACCCCGGGCGGTCTCGGTCACAGCGTAGGTGTAGGGCTGACCGCTGCTGTCCGTCAGGGGCAGTTCCAGTGTGTAGCGCAGTTCCTCGGGGTGGAGGTCGTCAGCTTCCATCTGGGCTCCGTCAAACTCTGCGGCGGTCTGCGCCTTAGAATTTACCACGATAAAATGTAAGTTTTGTTTAGCCTGTGCCAGCTCGGCCGGGGTCAGGGCGCTGCCGTCCGCCTTTTTCAGCGTTTTGATGACGCGCAGCGTGCCGCTGCCGCTTACCGGCGGCACCGGGTCGGTGCTGAACCAGACGCGGTCAATAAGGTTGCCGCGCGTGATATCCTCGCTGCCATCCTCATAGGTGCTGGCGCTGGCCACCGCTATGAAGAAAAACCGGCTGACATACTGCCCTGCCGGGACCAGGTATTGACCGTTGTGTACCTTCCATGTGCCCTGACCGTCGGCCATATCGCCGCCCTCCATGTAATGGCGGATAGGCACAGGTTGGCCGTTTACGGTAATGGTGCCATCCAGCGCGGCGGCGATCTCACCGCGCTGGTTTTTGCCGTCCAGCGCGGTGACGATCTGCTCAGCAACGTCCACCGGGGCGATCAGCAGCGCCATCGTGTCGGTGCCGTCACGGCCCGCGTGGGCCAGGCTCCAGTTCAGCGTTGTGCCGGGCACAGTCAGCACGTCCTGATACAAGGCGCCGTAGCCCTGGCAGTTCAGCTCGGCAAACTGGGTGCCGTCGTAGGCTTTGTCGATGTGGTATTCCACCTGCGGGTCGTTGGCGGCTTCGGTGTAGACGTGGCGGCTGCCGTCCGCGATTTCAATGTAACGGCCTGTGGCGCGTTTGTTTTGGGTCGTGCTCCACCAGCGCTCCTTGTCGGCGGTGGTGTGCCAGCAGATAGCGGCGTTGGTGTCGGCGTCCAGTGTCTGCAAGAAGTGGACAGCGGGGCTTGTATCCTCGGGGTAATAAAAGCGGTCGGCGCTGTTCTGGATGACCTGGGGCGTTTCAAAGCTGCCGTTTTGCAGCTGCGTATAGTAGCTCACCCGGGTCTCGGCCCGTTGGGTGATGCTGCCCGCTGTGACCTGCACGCGGTAGTGGTAGCGGTCGGTATCGCTGCGGGCGGGGTCATTCCGGCGGGCCAGCAGGGTATCGAGCGCAGCATTCAGCGCCTGGGGACGGGCGGCGGTCAGGTTCCAGTCGTCCCCGCTGACGGCCTGGGCGGTGATCTCGGTCCAGCTGCCGTCCGCCCCGGTCTTGCTGCGGTACCAGGTGTACTGCACACCGTCCACAGGGGCGCTTTCGCCGTTGACAACGGCTACCAGCTCACCGGTCGTTTCGATATGATTTTTGATCTCTACGCTGGTAAGCACGGTGGCCCGTGGTGCCGCTCTGGCGGCCATTTCTGGCGTGGCCGTCGGGTCCGGGATAGGCGCAGGCGTTGGGGTTGGCGTGGCGGCGGTTTCCTCATCGCCGGGCGGCGCAGGCGCGGCGGCAGTCTCGCCGGTGGCGGTTATCTCTGTACGCAGCGGGCCCGGCAAAGGCGGGTCCTCGGCAAAAGCGGCATTGGCGGCCCCGGCCGCAAGGCAAAGGGCCATCAGCCCTGCCAACAGACGTTTGTTCATGGTGGTTCCTCCCCCGTTTGGTCCGGGCAGCAAGTGGGACAAGCCGCCCGATTTCAAAGCCGAGTATACCGCCGCCCAGCGGGAAAAAACGTCATACGCAGGTTCACACAAAAAAAGACAGCCCGCACTGTTTTTCGCAGTACGGGCTGTTGTATATTGCCTTTTATACGGTCGTCACCAGTGTCTGGCAGGCGCCGCGCACGGCGTAGGGGCCGCTGGCGGCGGGCAGGAAGTAGCTTTCGCCCTTTTTCACGTTCACGGTCTCGCCGCCGCTGGTCAAAGTGCCCTCGCCGTCGGTGATCAGCAGCGAGACAAAGCTCTTTTTATCCGCCGTGCCCTCAAACGCGCCGTTTTTGGCATCGACAGTAAAATATTCACACTGGGCCAGGTGTGTGCCAAAATCGTGTTTTGCGGGCGGGGTGCGCAGGGTCACATCGAGTGCCTTTTCCACATGCAGGGCGCGGGGCTTGCCGTCAGCCCCCACGCGGCCATAATCGTAGACGCGGTAGGTCACGTTGGAGCTCTGCTGCACCTCGGCCACGACGATCCCCTTGCCGATGGCATGCAGCGTGCCGGACGGGATGAAGAAGCTGTCGCCTTTGTGCACGGGCACAGTGTTCAAAACCTCCGTCAGGGTGTGGTTTTGGATGCGTTCTGCAAACTCTGCCTTAGAAATTTCATGGTCGAAGCCGTAGTACAAAAACGCGTCAGGCTCGCAGTCCAGCACATACCACATCTCGGTTTTGCCGTACTGGTGTTCGTTTTTCAGCGCGTAGTCGTTCGAGGGGTGCGCCTGGATGGACAGATTGTTTTTGGCATCAATAAATTTGATCAGGGTCGGGAACTGTTCAAATTTCGCACAGTCGGTGCCCAGCGCTTCGGGGTGGGCGGCGGCATAATCAGCCAGCGTCGTACCGTCGGGCAGGTAGCTCGGGCCGTCCGGGTGGCAGGAGAGCACCCACGCTTCAGCCAGCGGGTCAAGGTCGCTCTGCACGCCAAAATCGGTGCGCAGGCGGCTGCCGCCCCACAGGTAATCCTTACAGCTGGGGGTCAGCTTGATGATCGCCATAAACAATTTACTCCTTTTTTAACAGAAAGATCTTTGCGGGCACTTCGCCGCAATCACCCGGCAGGGTCAGCGGCAAAGCTACGGTTGTCCGCCGCCCCGGCTGTTTTAGCCGTTTACCTTTGCCAGTACATCCGCTAAAACCGCATCCGGCAGGGTGTATTGTACCGGCTCGGGCGGGGTGTCGTCGGTGCGTAAGGCGTACTGCCAGTAGATCACATCCAACCAGCGGCCGAATTTGTAGCCGCTGTGCTTTTCCACGCAGGCTTTGGTAAAGCCCATCTGCTTGTGGAACGCGTGGCTCTGCTTGTTTTCACCGGTCACGATGGCAAAGGCGTTGTAGTACCCCTGCCGCCGCAGCAGGTCCAGCAGGGCGGTGTACAGGCGCTTGCCCAAGCCCTGGCCAACGCAGTCCGGCGCGCAGTAAATGGTCGCTTCCACATCCCAGGCATAAGCCTCGCGGCTGTGCCAGGGGTGGGCGCAGGCAAAGCCCAGCAGCTGGCCGTCCGGGGTGGCAGCCACCAGGAACGGCGCTTTTTGCAGCACCCCGGCAATGTTTGCAGCGTATTCTTCGGCTGTGGAAGGCTGGTACTGGAAGGTCTGCGTCCCATGCAGCACGTACCAGTTGTACAGCTCGGCCACCGCCGCGCCGTCCGCCGGGGTCGCCATGCGGATGATGCTGTGGTTTTCCGCTGCCCACTTCGCCGCCAGGGCTTCCTTGTCGGCCTTTGGCAGCTTTTTGATCGCAGCTTCGCGCTTTAAGGCCGCACTTTTATCAGCGCAGCGCTCGGCATAGGCCAGGCGCACGGCAGGGCCGCCGTGGCTTTTTGTGTACTTAGCCCCGCCCTTTCCGGTGCGGTGCGCCTGTAAGCGGCGGGCCAGGTCGTTGGTCCAGCCGCCGTACAGGCTGCCATCCGGGCAGCGCAGCAGGTAGACCCAGGCGGATTCGGGGGCGGGCAGGCAGGCGTCTGCCGGGCTGGGGGCCGGGCCCCGCAGCAGCTCCCCGCTCACTCGCCCACCTTGCGGCCTGCGGCACGCAGCGTGCGGCGGCAGGCCTCGATCGCAGTCTCTTTATCGTCCGCCGTGATCAGGAACCGGCTGGGGTGGCAGAACCGCAGCCCCAGGCCGCTGATCTCCCGCAGCTGGGCTTCGGGCTTGCCGGCCCACGCGGGCGGGAACGGCTGCTTGCTGCGCTTGGTGCGGTGGTCGGTCACGCACTGGGCACTGTAGCCGCCGCGCTGGCTGGGGTAGACGACAAACAGCGCATCGGTCTTGTACAGGCCGTTTTTCCACGGCATGTAGGCGGGCAGCACAACGATGCCGTCCTTCATGTTGGCGTAGGCGCGGCGCACCGTGTCGTCGGCGCGGTTGACAGCGTTGGCAGCGGCGATCTCATTCTCCAGAATTTTCTTTGCCACCGGCACAGCACGCCAGAAGCACTCGTCCGGGTCCTCTTTCGAGTCCCACAGCGGGTTGAAGCTGCCGATGGCATCGGCCAGGGAGTTCTGCTCGCCGGTATTATCGTTCAAATCCAACGGCTGGATGAAGTTTTCGTCCAGCAGGCGGGCCTGATGCTCGCCGACCAGCTGCGCGCCCAGCACCTGCCACAGCAGGCCGAACGCTGCGTAGGGCACGCCGTTGGGGCGGGTCTCGCGCGGTTCCTGGTGATGGTCGAACATGCCGCCGCCGACATCATAGACGATGCCGTCGAAATCATCGGGCACCACAAAGCCGCGCGTAACCTGGATATCCGGCCGCACGATCTGCAGCAGTGCGGTGGAAAACACATCATCCGCGTGGAATTTGCCCCCGTGGGTAAAGCCTTTTGCTGGTATTTTCATGGTTTGCTCCTACGTCTAATTATCGTTGGTTTGTGCGGGCGGTTACTGGCCCACCACAGCCCAATGCTTATCATTGTGGTTCAGCACTTCGCAGCCGGTGGCGGTGACAAGGACAAGATCCTCGACGCGCACGCCGAACTCGCCCGGCAGGTAAACGCCCGGCTCGATGGAGAAGATCATGCCCGGGCGCACCTCGGCCTGGTTGGCGCTGCTGACATCGCCCTTCTCGTGGTCTGTCTGGCCGATGAAGTGCCCCAGACGGTGATTAAAATACTCGCCGTAACCGGCATCGGCAATCAAATTGCGCGCGGCGGCGTCGAGTTCGCACAGCTTCACGCCCGGCTTGATGAGCGCTTCGGCGGCTTCGTTGGCGCGGCGCACCAGATCGTGTACGGCAGCCTGCTTCTCGGTCGGCTGGCCGCAGAACCAGGTGCGGGTCATGTCGCTGCAATAGCGGTCCTTGACGCAGCCCATGTCAAACAGCACGCAGTCGCCCTCCTGCAGCACGGTGTCGTCCGGCTCGTGGTGGGGGTCGGCGGCATTGGCACCAAACGAAACGATGGTGGTAAAGCTCGGGCCCTCGCAGCCGTAGGCACGGAAGCGGCTGTCAATGAACTCGGCCACCTGGCGCTCGGTCATGCCTGCTTTTACGTAGTGTTTTGCCTCCTCATTGACAAGGTCGTTGATGCGGGAGGCTTCGCGCATCAGGGCCTGCTCGGCCTCATCCTTGCAGGCGCGGCAGTCGTCCACGCAGTCACTGGCAAGGCGCACCGGCATGGCAGGGTGGGCTTCCATCAGCGGGATCAGGAACTTGGCGGGCCATTCTTTGTCGATGCCAAGCGGTTTTTCGGCATCCACCACAGCGGCGATCTGTTCTATGGGTGCGTCGGTATCGGTATGCCAGATGGCCTGGCACGGCGGGTTTGGCACGTTGAACAGTTTATTTAAAAACAGCGTGGGCTCGCCCGCCACCGGCAGGTAGAGGGCCATCAAACGCTCGTACGGTTCGACGGCGACGCCGGTCAGGTACCACACGCTTTTGGGGTCACATACGATCATCTGGGTCAGGCCGCAGCCTTGCAGGGCCGCGCGCACCCGGGCGATACGTTCAGCATGAATCTTTTCCATGTAAATCATCATCCTTCCATGCGACATTATAGCATGGTTAGCCACGGCTTGCAATTCTTATCCCGAGCCTGTACAATAAAAAATACGAGGTGATGTTTTATGAAGCTGATGATCGCATCGGACCTGCACGGGTCCGCTTACTATACCCGCCAGCTGTTGGATGCCTGGGACCGTGAGGGCGCGCCGCGCTTATTTTTGCTGGGCGATATTTTGTACCATGGCCCGCGCAACGACCTGCCCGCCGGTTACGCCCCCAAGGAAGTGCTGGCGATGCTGAACGAGCGCAGGGACCGCATTTTCTGCGTGCGCGGCAACTGCGACGGCGAGGTGGACCAGATGGTGCTGGACTTCCCGATCCTGGCCGACTACGCGGTGCTGACCGCCGGGGAGCGGTTAATTTATGCCACCCACGGCCATGTGTACAATACCGCGCACCTGCCGCCGCTGCAGCCCGGTGATATCCTGCTGCACGGCCACACCCACGTGCCCGCCTGGCAGGCGTTTGGCGAGGGGAATTTGTATCTCAATCCCGGCTCGGTCTCCATCCCCAAAGAAAACAGCCCCCACAGCTACATGACACTGGAGGGCGGAAAGCTTGTGTGGAAGGATTTGGAGGGAAAAGGTTATCACGAGTTGAGTATCTGATTGCAATAGAATTGGCTCCCCTCCAGGGGAGCCTTTTTGCTTATTCCTGTATCGCCCTCTCAAACCGATCTATCTTCTCCACCTTGCCCACTACGGACACGGTGTCCCCCTCGGCAAATTTGTAATCGGCGGCAAACTCCACGTCGGTGCGGTGGTCGCGCTCGACAGCGATGATGTTGATGCCGTAGACCTTGCGCACATCCAGTTCGCGGATGGTGCGGCCCAGCAGCTTGCCGCCCACGGCAATGCGCCGCACCTCGACACCGTCATCCAGCGCGATATAATCCAGCAGATTGCCCGAGATCAGCCGCTTGCCGATGCGCACAGCCATGTCGGCTTCGGGGTAGACGACCGTTGCACCCAGGCGCTTGAGCACCTCACCGTGGACCTCGCTGGCGGCTTTGGCGATGACCTGCGGTACGCCCAGTTTAATGACCAGCATCGTGGTCAGGATGCTGATGTCCACCTGCTCGCCGATGCAGACGGTCACGGTGCCGCAGTTCTGCATGCCGGTCTCCTTGAGGGCCTCCTCACTCAGATTATCCACCACAAACGCGTAGTCGGTATAGCGGCGCACGGCCTTGACCTTTTCCTCGTTTTTGTCAATGGCGATGACCTCTTTGCCCGCCTCGGCCAGTGTTTTCGCCAGCGCCGTGCCGAACCGGCCCAGGCCGATGACGCCGTAAATGTCAGTTTTCAGTTGTCTTTTCATCAAATCAATCCTTTCTGCCTCCCTCTGCGAGGGAGGTGTCTGCGCGGCAGCGCAGACGGAGGGAGAGAGCTTGCCATTATTGCAATCTCGGTCGGGCTCTCTCCCCCACCCGCTCCGCGGGAGCCCCTCGCAGAGGGGGCCTCTCGGAGCTCATCCTATCGTAATGGCTTCCTCGGTATATTTGGCGCTCGGTTCGGGGCGCGTGACCCAAAGGGACAGCAGTGTAAACGCACCCACGCGGCCGATGAACATGGTGGCGATCAGCACCGCCTTGCTGGCCGGGTGCAGCCCTGCCGTAATGCCCATGGTAAGGCCCGCTGTGCTGTAGGCCGAGACCTGCTCAAACAGCAGCTGCACAAAGCTCAGCTGCGGTTCCAGCACGCAGAGCACAAAGGTGCCCACAAACACTACCACGGCCCCCAACAGCGTAATGGTTGCGGCTTTATCCAGGCTTTCTTTGGGCAGGCGGCGCTTGAACGCCCCCAGCCTGCGCTTGGAAAAGATGATGCGCACTTCCTGCATCAGCACAAAAAAAGTCGTGGTCTTGATGCCGCCGCCCGTCGACCCGGGCGAAGCGCCGATGAACATTAAAATCATCATCACCAGCAGCCCGGCGTTTGTCATGGCACCGATGTCGATGGTGGAAAAGCCCGCCGTGCGGGTGGTGATGCTCTGGAACAGCGCCGCCAGAAAGCTGATCGGTTCGGTCAGCCAGAGCAGCAGCGCGCCGCCCAGAATCAGCACCGCCGTCGTGGTCAGCACCACTTTGCTGTGCAGCGTCAGTTTGCGGAAACGCCCGCGGCAGCGCAGCACGTCCAGCACGACCATAAAGCCGATGCCGCCCAGGACGATCATGGCATCGGTGATAAGGTTCAGCCAGACATTGCCGCAGTACGGGATCAGGCTGTGCCCGCCGCCCAGCACATCAAACCCAGCGTTGTTAAATGACGCAACGGCGTGGAAAACGCTGATCCAGGCAGCGCGCAACGGCGGGTAATCCCGCGCAAACACCGGGTAGCTTGCCACGGCGCCGATGCCCTCGACCAGCAGGGTCATCGCCATGATGGCCCGCACGAGCTTGACCATGCCCTCAAAGCTTTCGACGTTGAGGGCCTCGCGCACAAGGCTGCGCCCACGGAAGCTGATGCGCCGCCCGGCCGCGATGGCTAACCCCATGCTGACCGAGGAAATGCCAAGCCCACCCAGCTGCATCAGCACCGCCAGCACAGCCTGGCCGAACAGCGTAAAGGTATCACCGGGGTCGACTGTGACCAGCCCGGTCACGCAGACGGCGCTGGTGGCGGTAAACAGGGCATCCACCCCGGACAGCCGTGCCCCCTGCACCGCCACGGGCAGCAAGAGCAGCACCGTGCCGGACAAAATCAGCGCTGCAAAGCCAACCGCGATGGTGCGCGCCGGGGTCTGCCGTTTTACGATTTTTTTGAAGTTTTCCACTTTTTCACCTGTGCTTCGTAAATTATTCCCACTTTACCACGAAAGGCCGGGGGCGTCAAGCAGTACTTGACGAAGTGTGCCGGGCGTGGTATAGTAAGGCCATACTTTACCGGGAAGGAGGGCGCACCCATGCGCTGGCGCTTTGGTGTTCTTTTTCAGAAAAAAGGAAACCCTTAAGCAGTTTGCGCTCGAAGTGTGCCCATTTTTAAATTGAAGACCCGGTAAAGCAAGGTTGAAGTGTATCTTTCGGCCCTGCGGCTTTGCTGTGGGGTCGTTTATTTTTGGGCACTTGTTTCTTGTGTGTCAAATAGAACACATACACAGAAAGGGTGTTCCCGATGAATTTACCAAAGCAATTGCGCGCGGTACGCGTGTATTCGTTCACGTCCTGCCTGCGGCTGACCGACGCAGTCTGGGTGGTGCTGCTGGCGGCGCGCGGCTTTACGCTGGCGCAGATCGGCCTGGCCGAAGCGGTGTTCCACCTTACCAGCCTGCTGTGTGAAGTGCCCAGCGGCGTGGCCGCAGACCTGTTGGGGCGGCGGCGCAGCCTGGCCGTGAGCGCCGTTTTAGAAATTTGTTCTGATTTAACGATGGCGTTCTCCCGCAATTTTGCCGCCGTCTGCGCAGCCATGGCGCTCAAGGCGCTGGCCTACACGATGATCTCCGGCACACTGGAAGCGCTGACCTACGACAGCTTAAAAACTGCCGGGCGCGAAAGCGAGTATTTACAAATCGACGCATCGGTGTCGGTTTTGCAGCGGCTGGCCACAGCGCTGGGCTCTCTGGCAAGTGTATTGTCCGGCGTGCTGCGGTTTGCCGGGTTTTATCTGGCCAATGCGGGCATCTGCTTTTGCTCGCTGCTGGCGGCGCTGACTTTGCAGGAGCCGCTTGTTACCGACGAACAGGCCGCGCGGCAGCGCCGCCCGTTTGCTGACCTAGCTGCCCGGCTGCGCGCCCATGTGACCGAAAGTGCCACCGTGCTGCGCACAACGCCCTTGGCAGTGCGGCTGATCGCTGCGGATGCCGCCATCACGCTGCCCAGCTACCTGACGACCATGTTTGTGCAGCAGCGGCTGGTCACGCTGGGGTGGGACGCCGCCTGGCTGTTTGTCTCGCCGCTGCTGGCATCGGCGGCGGCCATGGCGGGCACGGCGCTGGCGCGGCGGCTGCACCCCGGGAAATTGCGCCCGCTGTACCGCCTGTGTGCGCTGGTGTGCGGGGGCGGCGTGCTGCTGGCCGGGGCGGGGCCTGCCGGGGGCTGCCTGGCCGGGCCGATGCTGGTGCAGGCGGCGATCAGCGTCTGGTGCCTGCACGCGATGCAGCGGTTCAACGATGCCATCCCCAGTGACCGCCGGGCGACGCTGATCAGCGTGGACAGCATGGCGTACAGTGTGCTGATGATCCCCGCCAGCCCCTTACTTGGGCTGCTGGCCGACCTGACCGGCCATGCCGGGGCCGGGCTGTGTGCCTTGGGCGGCCTGGTGCTTGCCAGCGGTTTGCTGCTGCCGTACCGCAAATAATTGTACGCTGCAGCGTGGTTGCAACCGTATGTTGACAAAGTTCCACCCCGGGGTTTCTTGTTTGCAACGGGGAACTATGATATAGTGCAGGCATCCGCTAAGGCTCCCTCTGTGAGGGAGCTGTCACCGAAGGTGACTGAGGGAGAGAGCCTAGCCATTATCCGAAACATTGCAATTCCCACCAGCTCTCTCCCCCACCCGCTTACGCGGGAGCCCCCTCACAGAGGGGGCCATCCTCAACGTCGCATGTGTGCCGCATTCCCCGTCCCCCCGTAGGAGCGGATTCCATATCCGCCCGCAAACACCGCCCACCTTCAAGGAGGTCCCCATGATCTTTGCTGACAAACTGATAGCCCTGCGCAAAAAATCCGGCTGGTCGCAGGAAGAACTGGCCGAGAAACTCAGCGTGACCCGGCAGTCCGTCTCCAAGTGGGAGGGTGCGCAGTCGGTGCCCGATATCGACAAAATTTTGCAGCTGTCCCGCCTGTTCGGCGTAACGACCGACTACCTTTTAAAAGACGAGCTCGGCGAGCCGGAGTACACCGCCGGGGACGATGCCCGCAAGGATGCCATCCGCGCGGTAGCGGCAGCGTACTGGCTGGTAGTGGTAGCCATTTTCCTGTTTTACACGTTCGGCCCCTACGGCAACGGCCAGCCGGAGTACAGTTGGTTCATCTGGGCCATCGCCGGTGTGATTTTTGCCGCCGTGATGGTCGTGATGAAAGCGGTGCAGCGAACAAAGCAATAAGGCGGGCGGATATAGAATCCGCCCCTACGCGCTCCCCCCCTGTAGGGACGGATGCTTGCATCGGCCCGCGGGCGAGCACTGCTCGCCCCTACAAAAAATAGAGAAACATCTTTACATTTCCCCCAAACGCGCGTACAATAAGGCCATCTTCATAAAAATTAAATGAGGGAGTTGTTTTTGTATGAAGCGTATCGTATCTGATAAAGCGCCCGCCGCGCTCGGCCCTTATGTGCAGGCTGTGGACACCGGCAGCACCGTGTATTGCAGCGGCCAGCTGGGCCTGGACCCCGCCACCGGCGTTCTGCCCGAGGGCGTGGTCGAACAGACCCATCAGTCGCTGAAAAACTTGCAGGCTGTGCTGGCCGAGGCCGGGCTGACGCTGGATGACGTTGTGAAAACCACGGTCTTTGTGCAGGACCTTGGCGATTTTGCCGCCGTCAACGAGGTGTATGCCCAGTATTTCCACAGCTACCCCGCCCGCAGCTGCGTGCAGATCGCCGCGCTGCCCAAGGGTGCGTTGGTAGAAATTGAGTGCATTGCGGTGCGCGGATAAAACTCCAACGGCACTTTGTGGGGGCGCGCACTGTCCGCCCGCAAGATGCGCGGCAGGATGAATCCGCACGGGAGCATATAGAATGCTCCCCTACGGCGCGTAGGGGCGGATTCCATATCCGCCCGCAGCGTTTGGCGGCAGCGCAGGACCCCACGGGCGAACGCTGTTCGCCCCTACACACTCAACAAACGAAAGCACCAGGCCCCGCCTTTCGGCGGGGCCTGGTGCTATTTATGCGCGGTTTTTTAAATCACGTTATACTCTTTCAGCAGCTTTTCCACTTCGGTGCCCTCGATCTTTTTCAGGGCTTCCTTCAGGGCCAGCTTGCCGACGAGCGGCATCTCCATGTCGGTGATCTTTTTGCCGTCGCGCAGTTTGACGGTAGCATCCAGCAGGCAGCGGATATCGTACACGCTGCCCCAGACCTCGGGCACGCCGCGGTCAACGTTCAGCAGGGTGTAGACGGCTTCCATACCAGTGCGGATGGAATACTCGGTGGTGAAGATCGTATCGCGCGCCGTCTCGGCGAACTGGCCCAGGAACGCGAAGTTCACAGCGCCCTCGGGCACAACGTCGGGGCGGTCGCCCGCTGCGCGCGGCATAAAGAACGCGTCGATATACGGCATCATGCAGGGCACGGTGTTGGCGCTGTTGGTGGCCATCTCCTCGATCTGGTCGGTCGGCACACCGATGTGGTACAGCCATTCCATGCAGATCTCTTTGCCGGTACACTCGCGCATCGGCTTCTTGACGTAGTCGCCCGGCTTATCGCTGAACAGGCCGTACACCCAGACGCAGAGCTGATCCTTGGGCTGGTCGCGGAACTGCTGCTGACGGTTCAGCGTCCAGCTGAGCAGCCAGCCGGAATCCTGCACGGTAACGATGCCGCCGGTAACGACCTTGCCGCTGAACGGGTCGCGCTTGCAGATCTTCTTGATATAGGGCACAATTTTCTGGTCCAGCGTCGTGATGGTAGCGCTCATCCAGTTGGAAAGCTCGGGGTCATAGCAGAACTTGTCGGGGTGGCCGAAGCTCGGGTCCTGCGCGGCGATCTTACGCCACAGGTCCCAGCCGCCGCCCTCCTTGATCTCGGGGCGGTAGGGGGCCGCGGTGTTCTGGCTGCCGATGGTCGAGTTCTCGACACAGCCGCCGTTGGTGATGAACACGAGGTCATTCTCGGTCAGGTCGATGCAATCCTCGGCCCCGTCGCGCAGCACGTCGATGCGGGTGGCCAGCTTTCTGCCGCCCGCGCAGTCAAACGCCACGTTGACGACCTTGGTGTTGTAGTGGAACTGCACGCCGAAGCTTTCCAGGTACTTGACCATGGGCAGGATCATCGACTCGTACTGGTTGTAGCGGGTAAAGCGCAGGGCGGTAAAGTCCGGCAGGCCGCCGATGTGGTGGATATAGCGCTGCAAGTAGCGTTTCATCTCCAGCGCGCTGTGCCAGTTTTCAAACGCGAACATCGTGCGCCAGTACATCCAGAAATTGGTATTGAGGACTTCATCATCAAAGAAGTCGGTGATCTTCTTGTCGTACAGCTTTTCGTCGGGGGTCATGAAGAGCTGCAAAATTTCCATTGCGCCCTTGTCAGACAGGCCGAACTTGCCGTCGGTGTGGGCGTCCTGGCCGCAGTTAACGGTGGCGCGGCACAGGCTGTAGTTGGGGTCGGCCTTGTTCAGCCAGTAGTACTCGTCGAGCACGGTGTGGTTCTCATCCTCGATGGACGGGATGGAGCGGAACAGATCCCACATGCACTCGAAGTGGTTGTCCATCTCGCGGCCGCCGCGCATGACGTAGCCGACGTCCTGATATTTGTAGCCGTCGCAGGCACCGCCGGGGATGGGGTCCTTTTCCAGCACGTGGACGTGCTCGCCTTTCATCTGGCCATCGCGCACAAGGTAGCACGCGGCAGACAGGGCCGCCAGGCCGCTGCCAATGATGTAGGCGGACTTGGCGTCAACGCCCTCGGGCTTTTTGGGGGTAGCAAAAGCTTCGTAGTTACCACTGGAATAATACATACAAAAACCTCCTTAGGGTTCCTTGCTGCGTTTGTTTTTGGGGTTTGCTGCTTGGGATGCTTATAGTATATCCAGTCGGAGGCCCCCCCTACAATCAGCAAAAAATCCCCGGTGATAAAAAACTTATCACCGGGGATGGATTGTATAGATTATGAAAGATTTATGACCTTATTTGCTGCGGCGCTTCATAAACAGCGCACCGGCTGCGCACAGGCTGGCCAAGGCCGTAACGACCAGCAGCGTATAGGGCATATCGTCGCTGGTTTGGGGAATGTGAGCCGAAACAGCCGCCGGGGCAGGTGTTGCGGTAGGCTCTGCCGTGGGGGCCGGGGTCGCGGTGGGGGTAGCCGTAGGCGCTACCGCCGTGACCGTAGTGACGGAGGGAGTCGATGCCGGGGTAGTTTCCGGGGCAGGCGTGGGGGTGCTTTCCTGCCCGCCGTTGTTGTCGCCGCTGCCGGTGTTGCCGCTGTCGCCGCCGGTACTGCCGCTGTCGCCGGTGTTGCCGCTGTCGCCGCCGTTGCCGGAATTATCGGTGTTTTCGGGCTTATTGTCTGTAACCACAGCGGTCAGGGTGATGACGCGGTCATTATTGTCTTTATGGATAGCAAAGGGAGCAAGCGTGGCAACGTTTATTTCTCGACCACCGTTATAAGTATTGTTAGAAGTGTCGCCAGAAATGCTCCACTTGGAAACCTTATAGTTACTATTTGCAGTCAAAGTAGGCGGGGTTACAGAAGTTGTGGTGGTGTAGTCGAAAGCATTTTTTGCGATGTCGACAGCCTCTTTTTCGTTGACCTCGGTGCACCAACGGTGGTAAGGGTAAATTTTAGGGGTGCGGATGGGCTTACCATCAGGATTATTTGCTTCATTTTCTGTGTAATTGTTTTCTGTCATGCCTTTTTCTTCTGGCGTGTCTTCTCCTTTTAATTTGGCGCAAGAGCTAACAGAAGCCACACCATTTTGGGGGTAACCAGTCACACGGGCAAGGTTGCCACTACTAACAGTGAAATAAGTGCTGTAGTCATTAGCGTCGATAACATCATCACCATGCTTTACCTCATATTGGATGGTGTAGGTGGGCATGATATACACCTTAACAGTGGTACCATCGGTGATGTTATCCAGATAATAATACTGGGTGGGACCGCTGACAGAGTCGCCGGTAAAATCAGCTTTGGTTTTCCAGCCAGTATTCTTAGGACCTTCGGAAGAATAGCAGACGGTATAGTCTACTTTGTAGAGGGTATAGCCCTGAGAAACATTTACACCTAAATCAAGGCTGGCATAGCCGCCGACGCCTGCACCATGTTTCTTGTCCTTCTTACCCTCTAATTCCTTTTTAAAGCTGTTACTAGCATTATCATAGTGGTCATATAAGTCAGTATCAATATTACTGTTATACTGGTACTCAAAATCCTTTGTCTCTCCCAGTTTTGTCTCTTCCAGTTGCTTGGTGGTGCTATCGTTCTGCAATACATACACTTCCAGATATGCATGTCCGGTGTTCGTCTCATCCTCGTCTGCACTGCCTTTGCGTTTGAAAGATACAGAAGCATCTCCCTCATGTATTGTCCAATTAGCAGTTTCATTCTCACCCTGTTCTGCATCCTTTTCCGCCCGTGCGGCTACCGGCATGAGCATGGCCAGTGCCAACAGGCACAGCGTGGCCAGTGCAAAACGAAGCAGCTTTTTGCAGTCAAATCGTGCAGCCATAGTTTGGGAGTACATGATAATTCTCTCCTATCCGATAAAATTTTGTGGGGTCCCTCCACCCCTGTTTCTATATTACATTATAATATTATAAAAAGTACATTCTCTTTTCAATTCTTATTTTGTACAATTTTAAGGCACTCGAATTATAAATTTTGCACTATTCCAAACAAAATCGACTTCAAATTGCAAAAAACGCACGTATTTTGTCCTAAAAACACGTGCGTTATAAGTCATACAATCTATTTTCTATTGTCCGATTCGGCACGCTTCCAGCGCTTTGGTGATGCCGCCGTGCGTGACGGTGGAGACCCGCTCCACGATGGCGGCGGGGTCCGCCTTCATGCCGCTGCGGATCCATTCGAGCGTTAAGCCCACAAAGGCGTACTTATAAAAATGCGCGATGAACTCCTTATCCTCGCCCCGCACCGACATGCCCGCCGCGCGTTCTTCCACCACGCCGATCATCAGATCATAGGTCAGCTTATACAGGTATTGCTCGATGTACTCGCGGCTGATGGAGTGGTAGACGTTGATGTAAAACACCTTGTCCTTCTGCAAGCTTTGCAGGATCTGCAAAAAGCCCTGCTGCCAGGTATCGTAGGTTTTTTTGCCGGCCAGGGCGCGGGTGGCTTCCTCGACACAGGCCCACTCGACGAGGTCGTAGATATCCTTAAAGTGGTAGTAAAAGGTCATGCGGTTGACGCCGCAATGCTCGGTCAGGTCTGTGACGGTGATCTTATCCAGCGGCTTGTCGGCCATCAATTCTTTCAGCGAGGCAACCAGCGCGCGTTTGGTCATCTGGGACATAGGGGCAGCCCTCCTTGTGGTTACTGCCCTTAGTATACCGCGGATTTGTGAACTTTTCCACTCAGCCGCTGGCGCGCAGCAGCAGTTCCATGCCCTGCTTGCCCCAGCCGAAATCCGCCGCAGCGTACCCGCGTTCCAGCACGCGGGGCAGCGCCGGGTCGTCGAGGTGCAGGCGGCGGAACGGCTCGCGCCAGTGCGGCAGCCCCCGGGCCGAGAAGATGAGCATGCCCCCGGTGCCGACCATCGGCCGCAGCCCGCGCAGGGTAAGCCCCGCCGAAAGATACTGCGCGCAGAGGTCCTCGCAGGCAGGCAGGTCGTCGGTGGCAAGCGGCTGCACGGCCCAGATGTGGTAACTGGCATAGCGCTCGGTCGCCCAGCGCAGGGCCATGCGCAAAAAGTGGCGCAGCTGGGTGTAATTTTCGTTCAGCACCGGCGGCGTCAGCACCGCGCCCTGGCCGTCGGCCCCGTAGCCTGCCGCCCGCAGGCTGGTGGGCAGGGGTGCGTCGTCGTACAGGGGCATCAACGCGGCAGCTGCCTGCAAGTCCGGCTGGCCGGCGTAATCGGCAATGATCTGGCCGTTTTCCAGCGCGGCACGCTGGCGGTCCGGCGGCAGAAACGGCAGCCCCGCCGGGCCGGTAAGCTCCGCCAGGGCCGCTGCCCCTGCAGCGGACAGTACCCGGGCATCAAAGGTTTGTACATTACGTTCGAGCGTTTGCAGCATAAAACAGGTCCCTCCGTGGTTTTAAAAACTTTACGGGACTATTGTATGTGTACGCGGGTGCTGATGATGCCGAAAGCAGGCGACGAAATGGAAAATTTTACCAGCTTATTTAAGTATAGGTTGCGGCTCCCGCTGCGCGCCACCTTGCGGCGCTCCGCTCGGGTTAACGTCATTCTTCCGTTAGGTTTTCCTTTTTTGTGACCAAAAAAGGAAACGAAAAAAGTCTCGCTGTTCCGAGGCAGCGAACCCCGGCCTAGGGGCTGCTCGCCCCTAGGAACCCCAAAGAGGTGGTCGGTCAACGAAAAAGCTAAAAAATGCAGGAGTGCTGCATTTTTCTTAACGCTTTTCCGTCGCCCTCCGCATTGACCCCTCCGGGGCCAAATTTTGGTTGGCGTAGGGGCGGATTCCATATCCGCCCGTCGTACACGCGGACCCAAAAGGCTTCCCTTGAGGGAAGCTGTCACCGAAGGTGACTGAAGGGTGGCTGGATGCTGATTTCTGCCCCAAGGGCCACCCTTCACCCGCCTAGCGGCGGGAGCTCCCCTCAAGGGAAGCCTTTGTCGGGTGGTACTGTAGGGAGGGGTCTTGCCCCCCTCCAAAGAATCTCCCCGCAAAATCCCACTTCCCCCAACAAAGAAAACATGGGATTTTGAGATTTTGAGATACTATCGTTCTTACGTTATAAATCAATCTATCCTCTATCCGAATAGAGAAAAAATGAAATAATGGTTATCTATAACTACCTAAAATCTCAAAATCTCATTATTTCACTTTCTCGCTCCCTGCCTTTTGAAATTTCACCCTGAAACCGCAAAGCGGGAAGTACTATTGCAGTATCAAGGTATCGGTAAGCATACCTTGATACTGCAATAGTACCTCCCGCGTTCATCCGTCAGGTTCTGTTCTTGGGTTTTTCCTGTCTCGCCAGTTCTTCCAAACTGCGATTCTGCGTAAAAAAACGGTGGTAGGGGTTTTCCACCGGCGGGGCCTTGGGGGCGGCGGGCTTGGGGGCATAGCGCTTAATGTACGCCCGCAGCGCCGGGGTGGCCCGCATGATGCGGCGCATTATTCGGCGGCGGCTGTCGAGACAGCCCCTGCGGTCAGCGCCTGCCAGAGTTCCTCGCCGTCGGCATAGTGCGCGGCCTGCTCATCATCCAGCATGGCGCGGCGGCCCACATACAGGGTGGACAGCACGCTCTGGTTGGTGCCGGTGGCATCGTCCACCAGCGTGTAGCCGTCGTAATTGCCCAGGTCCATCCCGGCCAGCACCGGGCAGTCGGTCCAGCGGTAGACCATATTCTGCCAGTCGTCGGCATCGTCGGCGGGCAGGGTGCCGTCCAGGTAGGCCAGCGCCCCGGTCGAGCTCTGGAAGCCCGCCGGGTCCTCGATCAGCATTACGTACAGCGTGCCTCTCTCGCCCAGGTCGGCACTCAGGCGGGTCACGCCCGCCATCTGGGTATAGGCGTCGGCGCTGGCGTTTTCGCTGTCAAAATCCACCGTGTAGCTGTTCACCTGCACCACGACCTTGCCGTCGCCGTTCAGGTCGGTGCAGTAGGGCGTCAGCGCGTCCTGCAAGGCGTTTACAGTATCAATGGGCAGGTCATACCGGCCAATGTAGCCTACCTGCACATCCGGCCGGGTCTGGAACACGGTGTCTTTCACGATCCACACCACCGCGATAATGCCCAGCACCACGCCCAGCACAATAAACTTGTGGTAGTGCCACCAGTTCTGGGCTTTTTCCTTTTTGGTGTACTCTTTCGGCGGTTCGGGGGTTTGGTCGTACTGTTCTACGCTGTCTTTTGTGACCCATGCCATGGGGCGCACGCTCCTTTGGGGGCTGTAAAGCCAAATTTCTATTTAGGCAACACCGCACAATTCCCGCCTGACGGCTTAAGCACCGCTCCGGCGGCTGCGGCACGCCGTCTGCGTTGCAAAAATGCTCGAGAATACACAAAGTATTCTCTGCGCTTTTTGCTTAGCAGTCAGCGCACCTCGCTCGCCATATCGGCACTTAGAATTGTGCGGTATTGCCTTTATTATACCACAAAATGCAAGGGGGAATTGTAAACTTATTTTGACGCCGCCTTGCAAATTGCCCGTAAAGCGGGTATCATACCTATAATAATAGTGATTAGGAGTACGACCATGCCCAACGAAAAAGACAACAACGAATCTATCCAACAGGAGCTGCACGCCACCCGCAAGGTGGGACTGCCCCGCTATTTTGAGATGGTAGGCCGCGACCTGTGGGCCTTTTACCGTGCGGGCTTTCTGTGCGCGGTCGGCTTTTTGCCGGGGGCCGTGCTGCTGTGGTTCGGCCTGATGGGCGGCGCAGCACTGTACAGCCTGCTGGGCGGGCTGCTGGCCGGGCTGGTCGGCGCACCGTCCGTCAGCGGCATGATCGACACCGTACTGCGCAGCCTGCGCGATGAGCCCGGCTACTGGTGGCACACCTACCGCCGCGCCTGGAAGCAGAACTGGCGGCAGAGCCTGGTGCCCGGCGCACTGCTGGGGCTGTTTTTGGGCGGCTGGGGCTGGCTGCTGCGCACGATGCTGGACGGCCGGTTTGCCGCAAACCCCAGCGCCACGCTGTGGGTGGTGGCCGTGGTGAGCATTTTTATCTGCACCGGGTTTTTGGTCTGGCTGCTGGTGCAGGTGCCGCTGCTGGACCTGCCGCTGGGGCAGCTGGCAAAAAACGCTGCGCTGATGTTTTTCGGCTTCTTCCCGCGCACGCTGGCAGCGGCGCTGCTGCTGCTGGTGTACTGGGGGCTGACCCTTTTGTACATGCCGTATACCATCCCGGTTTTGCTGCTGTTCAGCTTTTGGCTGCCGGTCAGCGCAGCGGTGATGATCCTGTACCCGGCCCTGGACAAAGCCTTTAAGCTGGAGGAGACCCTCGCCGCCCGCCGGGACGCCGAGCTGGATGATTATATGGCCGATAACGACCGCTGAAAGGCACGCTTATGGAAAGAAACACCTTTTTGCTGCAGGACACCGAAGCCTTTATGCGCGGCGAACTGGACAACGTGACCGTCGCGGGGGGCAGCATCGTGCTGGATCTGGTGCAGGGCGGCTATGTGCCCTACGGCTGCTACACCAGCGCGCCCATTCCCCTGCCGCTGTTTGACGCACTGTGGCCGAGCTGGAACGCCGCCACCCCGCCGGACACCGCCGTAGAGATGCAGGTGCGTGTGCTGGTGGACGGCAACTGGACCGCCTGGATGGCTTTCGGCAAGTGGAGCCTTTACCTGCAGCGCGCCGGTGCGGCCCCGCGGGAGCGCGGCCCCTTGCAGCTTACGCCGGACTGCCTGCTGCTGGACAGCAAGTGTGCCACCCAGGCGCAGCTGCGCATCTACCTGTACAGCAAAAACGACAAGGCCACCCCCGCCGTGCATCTGCTGGGTGCAACGGTGCGGATGGTGGATGTGATCCCGTCCGGCGGGCGGCCGGTGAACCGCACGCTGCACCTGATGCCTTACATCCAAAAGCGCCGCGCCCCGGCCCTGACCCCCTGGATGGACCTTGCCATCAGCCTGGCCAGCCTGACCAACCGCTGGGGGGCGGATATCCTGCCCGAAGAATTCGCCCAGGCCCTGCGGGACTGGCGCGCCGCCGACGGCTGCGACTGCCGCAACATCAGCTTTGCCGCTGCCGCCGCCGGGAGCTGGGGCTTCCCCGCCTGGCTGTGCTGGGGCGGGCTGAGCGTGCTGCGCGACGAGATGCGCAAGGGCTACGGTGCGGTGGTGGCCTTGCAGGCCACCCCGACCGAGAAAGAGCGCGGCCTGCCTGACCGCCGCTTTGCCGCCGTGCGCGGCTTTGTGGCCGGGGCCTCGGCCCCCAAGGTGCTGCTGTGCGACCCCTGGGCCGACGGCACGGATTTTGACGCCGAGACCGCCATGCCGCTGGATGATTTTCTCGTAGCATGGGACAATATTGCCCTGCTGATGCGCCGCCGCACCGAGGAGCAGCCCGCCTGGGCCCCCACCCGCGGCAGCGCGTGGGTCCGCCCGGTGGGCACCGACCACCCCGGTCTCTACCGCCTGTATGTGAACGGCGAGGAGCGGCCCATCCCCGATGATTTCTGCGCCGAGGGCGGCCTGCTTGCCTGGACCACCCCCGACGACCATCCCCACGCCACCACCGCGCACCGCACCTTCCACTTTGTGGAGCCCGAGGACGGCGGCATCCGCCTGGACACCGCCGACGGCCCCCGGAAGTATACGGTGTATCTGATCGACACCGCCGGGTGCATGATGGTGGGGGATGTGACGGTTTGAATTTGCAGCGCTTTGTACTCTTCCCACATTGACCCCTCCGGGGCCGAATGTCTCTACCCTCCCTCTGTAGGGGCCGATGCTCGTTGTTGCGGGGTCGCGCAGCGATCAATGCCCCAGTGGGGCATTGAACCGCACGAGTGGGCCAGCTTTGCTGGCTGGCGGCCATCGTTTTGGCCGCCAAGCGGGCCCGCACCGATAGACTCCAACTTTTGTATGACACGTAGGGGGCGGCGTCCCCGACGCCCCGTGCAATCTTACGTCGCCGCCCAACTCTACGGGCGAACACTGTTCGCCCCTACGCTCCCTCTCCCGTCAGTTCTGTAGGGAGGGGTCTTGACCCATCCACGGCACCTTATACGCTACCAAAAAATGCCGGGGATCCCGGCGTTTTTCTTTTAAAACTCCATCCTCTTCCTCGCGCGCTTCCCGTACAGCACCAGCGCCACCACGAACGTGGCGGCTTCGCCAAGGGCCAGGGGCCACCAGACGAGGGCGACATTTTCCGGGCCGGTCACCAGGCGGGTCAGCGCCCAGACCGGGGGCAGCACAAACAATACCTGCCGGCACAGCGAGATCACAAGTGACTCCACACCGCATTCCAGCGCCTGAAACACCCCCTGGAACGCGATGCACAGCCCAGCAAACAAAAAGCCCAGCGAAACGATACGCATGCAGTCCACGCACATGGCATGGGTGGTAGCAGACAGCGAGAACAGCCCCGCCAGCGGCTGGGCAAACAGCTCGACCCCGGCGCCATGCGCGCCAGGTAGGCGCTGTCCACCACGTTGTAAGCTGCCTGCAAGATCATGGACACTACGATCGGCGCGCCGATGCAGGCCAGCAGCCAGGGCACCGGCTCGGCCGCCATCGGGTTTTGGGGTTGCTTTTGCTGCATATACATTTTCCCTCCTGTAAAAAAGCACAAAAAAATAACGAGTGGCGCGATAACCGGATTTACGCAGTTACGCCACTCGTTATTTATTTTTATTGTACCAACTTTCCCCGGGAAAAGCAAAGGTGGTTTTGCACAAAGATTTTTGAATGGATGTATCTCGTTTTGTAGGGGCGGATGCTCGCACCCGCGGGTCGATGCAAGCATCGACCCCTACACGTGGACCCAAAGCTCCCTTGTGTTGCTGCTTACCGCCCGATCGGTGCGCACTTCGCCTTCAGCCAGGCCTTTTCATCTTCGGTCAGACGCGGGCTGAGCATCTCGTAGACGTGGGCATGGTAGTCGTTCAGCCAGTTGATCTGGTCACGGCTCAGCTCGTCCATCAGCACGGGGGCGGTGTCGATGGGCACCAGCGTCAGCGGGGCAAAGCCCAGCCAATGGCCGTACTGGTTCTCGCCCAGATCGATGCACTCCAGCTCGTTCTCGATGCGGATGCCGACCTCGTCGGTCTCGTAGATGCCCGGCTCGTCGGTGATGGTCATGCCGGGCTTGAAGATGATGGGGTTGTTCGGGCGCAGGCTCTGCGGGCCCTCGTGTACGCCGGAGATAAAGCCCACGCCATGGCCGGTGCCGCAGCGGTAGTTGATCTTGTGCGCCCAGACGGGGCCGCGGGCGAAGGTATCCAGCGCAAAGCCGGTGCAGTAATCCAGGAACACCGCACGCGCCATGTCGATATGGCTTTGCAGCACGTAGGTGTAATAGCGGCGCTCGTTGTCGGTCAGCGGGCCGACGGTGTAGGTACGGGTGATGTCGGTGGTGCCGCAGTCATACTGGCCGCCGTTGTCCACCAGCAGGAAGCCTTTCGGCTCGATCCTGCTGTTGACGTCGCCCTCGGCATGGTAGTGCATCATGGCGGCGTTGGCACCGTAGGCCGCGATGGTGGAAAAGCTGTCCTCAAAGTAGCCGGGCATCTCGGCGCGGCGCTTTTGCAGCATCGTCTCAATATCGGTCTCGTAGAGCGTCTCGCCGTTGGCCATCGCTTTTTCAAGGTCCATCTGGAACCGCACGACCGCCACACCGTCACGGACATGGCACTCGCGGATGTTCTCCAGCTCGGTCGGGTTCTTAATGCCCTTCAGCGCAAAGATCGGGTCGGCACCGGCCACGGTCTTGTGGGCGGTCAGCGCCGTGTACAGGTCGTAGTTGGTGGCCTTTTTGTCAACAAGGAACACCTCCTCGGCAGGCAGGGCATGCACGGCGTCGAGCAATTCGTTATAGCCGCGCACGGTCACACCGCAGGCGGCCAGCTTGGCGGCATCGGCATCGCTCAGGCGGCCGTCGGCCAAAAACAGCGTGCAGGCGTCCTTTGTGACCAGTGCATAGGCCACGGCCAGCGGGGTGCAGGGCAGGTCGCGGGCGCGCAGGTTCAGCAGCCAGCCCACACAGTCCAGGCCGGTCACGGCCAGGGCGGTGGCACCGGCCTTTTCCAGCTCGCCACGCACAAGGCCGATGCGGTCAGCGGCGGTCGCGCCGGTCTGGTCGGGGGTCAGCAGCTCGCAGGCGGTGTCAGGCAGGGGCTTGCGCTCGCCGGTGGCATCCCAGATGGCGCTGGCCACGTCCCGGCTCTTGAGGGCGGCCCCGCTCTTGGCCAGGGCGGCGGCGTATTCTTCCGCCAGGGTGGCGGGCACGCAGCTGCCGTCCAGCAGCAGGGTCTCACCCGCCGCAAAGTTGGCGGTCAGGTAGTCGGCCACCGTGGGCACACCGGCGGAACCGGCGTGCATGCACTGGATCTCGGTCCCGGCCAGCTGCTTGTCAGCCTGAACGTAGAAACGGCCATCGCACCACAGGGCGCTGCCGTGCTGGTTGACCACGAGGGTCGAGTTCTCGCCGGTAAAGCCGGAGAACCAGGGCAGGGCGTTGTAATAGTCGGGCAGGTATTCGCTGCAATGGGGGTCGCTTGTCATCAGCAGCACACCGTCGGCCCCGGCTGCCTTGGCAGCGGCGCGCAGTGCGGCGATTTTTTCGTTGGTAGTCAAAACGGATCGCTCCTTTTTCTAGTAAAATGGTTGCGCAGAATAAGAATATCATATCACTTTCTTAGGAAATAATAAAGGGGTGGGGCTTTTCTGCGATAAATTTTCAAAAAATTCAAAATTTCCCGCGCAAAAAGGCCCGAAACCCCTTGACGCGTTTGTTATAATGATATTAGCAGTTAAACACATATATTGCTAACATGCTTGAACATTTGAATAGAGGTAACTATCATGGCAGAAAACAAGACCAAGATCGACATTTTCTCCGGCTTTTTGGGGGCCGGCAAAACCACGCTGATCAAAAAGCTGATCCAGGAAGCGTTCAAGGGCGAGAAGATCGTCCTGATCGAGAACGAATTCGGTGAGATCGGCATCGACGGCGGCTTCATGCGTGAGGCTGGCATCCAGGTCAACGAGTTGAACTCCGGCTGCATTTGCTGCAGCCTGGTCGGCGACTTCCGCGAAGCGCTGAAAAAGGTCGTTGAGACCTACCACCCCGACCGTATCCTCATCGAGCCGTCCGGCGTCGGCAAGCTGTCTGACGTGACCCGCGCGGTCGAGGGTGTTGGCGAGGATCTGCCCGTCCTCCTGAACAGCTTTGTCACTGTCGCCGACGTGAACAAGGTCAAGATGTATATGAAAAACTTCGGCGAGTTCTACGACGACCAGGTCAGCCATGCTTCCTGCATCATCCTGAGCCGCACCGGCAACGCCAGCGAGGAAAAGATCGCTGCCGCCGTCGCCCTGCTGGCTGAAAAGAATCCCACCGCCACCGTCGTGACCACCGACTGGACCGCCCTGACCGGTGCGCAGATCGTTTCCGTCATGGACGGCAAGCGTGACCTGGTGGCTGAACTGCTGGCCGAGGCCAAGGCTTCCAACGAGGCCCATGCCGAGGAGGACGAGCACGAGCACCATCACCACCACCATCATGACGATGACGACGAGCACGAGTGCTGCGGCCACCATCATCATGACGATGACGACGACGATGATGACGAGGATGAGCACGAACATCACCATCATGACCACGATGAGCATTGCTGCCACCATGACCATGATGAGCACGACCATGATCATCACGATGACGAGGATGACCACGACGAGCATGAGCATCATCACGAGCATGGCGAGCACTGCTGCTGCGGCCATCACCATCATCACCACGACCACGACGCCGACGAGGTGTTCACCAGCTGGGGCAAGGAGACGGCCCACAAGTACAGCCGCGACAACCTTGAGGATGCGCTTGAAAAGCTGGACAGCTGCGCTTACGGCATGATCCTGCGCGCCAAGGGCATCGTAGACGGCGGCGACACCTGGTACGAATTCGACATGGTCCCCGGCGAGCACGAGATCCGCACCTGCGGCCCCGATGTCACCGGCAAGCTGTGCGTCATCGGCTCTAACCTGAAGGAGCACGAGATCGCCGAGTTGTTTCGCGTCTGATACGCAAACGATGTTCATTCCCGTGCGGGCAGACCTGCTCTGACCGCAAATTGTACGATTTACCGAAAGGATTCCCACCATGGCAAAACAGATCCCGGTTTACCTGTTTGTCGGTCAGCTGGAAAGCGGCAAGACCAAGTTCATCCAGGAAACGATGGAAGACCCCAACTTTGATTCCGGCGATAAGACCCTGCTGCTTGTCTGCGAGGAAGGCGAGCTGGAATACGAGCCCTCGCGGTTCGCGTTTGGCGGCGTGCATGTCGCCCAGATCGAGGACAAGAGCGAGTTGACCCCCGAAAACCTGACCGCGCTGGAGAAAAAATCCGGCTGCGGCCGTGTTATCATCGAGTACAACGGCATGTGGCTGGTGCAGGAATTGTACGATGCCATGCCGGATAACTGGCTGGTGTACCAGTGCCTGGCTACCGCCGACGGCACCACCATCAAGACCTACGCGGGCGACAACGCCATGCGCGGCCTGCTGCTGGACAAGCTGCGCGGCAGCGAACTGCTGGTCGTCAACCGTGCGGAGGCCGTGAACGACGACGAGAGCCGCCAACTCATCCACAAGCTGGTGCGTCAGGCCAGCCGCCGCTGCGATATTGCCTACGAGTTCAAGGATGGCAGCGTTGCTTACGACGACATCCCCGACCCGCTGCCGTTTGACATCAATGCCCCGATCATCGAGATCCCGGAGGAGTTCTTCGGCGTGTGGTACATGGACTGCATGGACGACCCGAAGAAATACGACGGTAAGACGGTGAAATATCTGGCCCAGGTCTGCCAGACCCCGCAGGCCGGCAAGGGTGCGTTCGTGCCCGGCCGCTTCGCCATGACCTGCTGCGTGCAGGATATCCAGTTTGTCGGCATGCCCTGCAAGTACGACGACTACAAGTCGCTGGAGCAGCGCAGCTGGATCACCATTACCGCCAAGATCAACGTCAAGTACCACCCCATCTACAAGGGCCAGACCCCCGATTCCACCGGCCCGGTGCTGTCGGCCCTCTCCGTGGAGCCTGCCGAAAAGCCCACCCAGGACGTGGTCATGTTCAGCTGATTTTCCTTACAAACACTTTGCCCCCTGCCCGCGCACATCCGCGCCCGGCAGGGGGCTTTTACTTTGTTATGCTATGCTATGCTATGCTAACCGCAAGGTCACACTTTGAGGAGGCCTTGTATGAAGCTTCAACTGCGGGAGATTTGCAAAGATCAGTATAAAGGCTCCCTTTGAGGGGTGGCTGGATGGCTGTTCATGCTCCTACGGCAAAGGGAGCGTAGGGGCGCACATTGTGCGCCCGTGCAGTTTAGCGGCAGCGCAAGCCCCTACGACATTTCCGGAAACTTGGCGTTAGCACCTTCAATCTCCTTCATAACGCGCAAAAGCCGTCGCCTTTAAGCGACGGCTTTACTCGTAATTTCACAGGTTGCTAATGTAAGGTTTAAATCCATTATAAACCTTCACAGCCCACTCCTTATACATAGCAAAGTATTCTGACCATTCTGCTCTGTCTTTGAGGTTCACCTTTATTTCGAACAAAATTCGGCTTATCTTCTTATCGTCCAGTCTGCGCCAATCCAGCGCCGCCCCTACACGCTTTTCAATTTCCTCTTTGTGGGTGAAAAGCATATCATAATTAGTTTTGTCCAAATTCGGCGAGTTCACAGCAAATTCAACTGCTATAACATCTGTTTTTGTGTTTACTAACAAAGCCATATAAACCTTGGCCGAACCTATTCCCAGCATATAGCTGCGCTCACCAGATGCCTTATGTGCTTTAAATATTTTTGTAAAAGCATCCTGGCTATTCCACGATTCATCATTAAATTTTGTCCAATACAAATATTTAAGCTGAACCGCAGCGCCCCCCTCGGATACGCCCGAAATTTTAGCGGCTTTTGACCATCCGTTAGGCTGCTCCACAACCTCAAATTTGGGTGCCGGGTTAGAATCATCAATTTTCCACAGCTGGATTTCAACAAGGAAAAAGCCAATCGTATCGTCAGAAATTTTATTCAGCCATTCGATTGCCGCGCGGTGTTCCTCCCGCGCTTCCTTTACAATCCAGACAATGTACTTTGCATCTTTGCCCGACGCATAGGTAAGCAACTTGCCCAAATGGCCGTGGTCCGATTGCTCAATCTGGTTTTCAATCACTACCGCTTCGCCTGAGTCCTGGTCCCGCGCCAATATATCAAGCGAAAACGAACCGACCGACGACTCTCTTTCTTCCAGTTCTATCGCAATCCCCAGCGCTTCGCCCAACGCATCCAGATGCTCGGCCAGCCATGGGGTGAAATCCTGCGCTTCGTTCGCCCATACGGTTCGCAAATCATGTTCCTGCTTAATTTTTCCCAGTTGTACCGGCACAATTACACCCTCTTTTCCTTTCAGCTCTCCGCCACCGCTACCAGATATTTATAGATCTGCGGCTTATACTCCTCATACAACCCCAAATGCTCATACAATTCCTTGTAATACGCAAACAGCGTTGCGCGGGTCGCTACCACGTTCATGGGGTTCAGCACGGTGTGCACCGCACTGCCGGGGGTGTTGTAATAGTTGTAGATCGGCGTGGACAGCGCATAAAACCGTTCCGCATAGCGGATGTAGCTGAGATTGAAATACAGATCCTCGGACCAGTCCATGTCCTCGGCACAAATAATGTCATCGTGGGCGTGGACAATGTCGGCACGGTAGAGCTTATTCCACATCACACCGTAATAAAAGCTAGCCGGTTCCTGCATCAGCCCTGCGGCGAACTCCTCTTTCGTCATGGCACCCTCCAGCAAAAAGCCAAAGGTCTGCACCTTGGTCGGGCGCTCGGGGCGGTCGCTGTTTTCGCTGCGCGGGCGCGGCGGCGTGATGCGGTTATAATGCGCGATCACCAGGTCGGCGCCGCTTTCCTCGGCCCGCGCCACCAGCATTTCAGTCGCGTAGGGCTGGATGGTATCGTCGGCATCCACAAACTGCAAATACTTGCCCCGGGCCTGCCGCAGCCCCAGGTTGCGGGTCGCCGCCACGCCGCTGTTGGCCTTGTCGATCAGCACAATGCGGTCATCGACCCGGGCGTACATTGCGCACACCTGCAGGCTGACATCCTGGCTGCCGTCGTTCAGCAGCAAAATTTCGATATTTTTATAGGTCTGGCGGCGGATGCTCTCCACACAGCGGGCAATATGATCCTGTGCGTTGTAAATGGGTACAATGATACTGACAAGCGGCTTTTCCGGCATGGCGGGTGCCCTCCTTTTTATAATACACTCACAATACCATAATTTTGCCCGCTTTTCAATGGAAAAGACCGCCGTAATGTGGTATGATGGTAAAAAGCGTTCCGCGAGAAATGAGGATTTTTTTATGAAAGAAAGCATCGTCCGCCTTCGCGCGCTGGAAAAACAGCGCTTTGCCTACCGCTACGCCCTGAACGTGGTGGATTTTGACGCCGAGACCGTCGCCCCCGAGGGCAGCGCCGATGGCCGTGCCGAAGCCTGCGAGGTGTTGAGCCGCGCCGACTTTGACCTGCTGGTCAACGACGACACCGCCGCCCTGCTGCGCCAGGCCGCACAGGACGCCGAGACCGAGCAGGAGCGCGCCGAGGTGCGCGAATTGCAGCGCACCTACGACCAGATCTCCAAAATTCCGGCCGACGAGTACGCCGCCTTTACCAAGCTGACCCAGCAGAGCGTCCCCGCCTGGGTCAAAGCCAAGCGCACCAATGATTTCAGCGTGTTTGCGCCGTATCTGGAAAAAATCGTTGCCGCCCGCCGTGCGCAGGCCCGCTATTTTGCGCCCGACCGCGACCCCTACGAAGTGCTGCTGGACCAGTACGAGCATGGCCTGACCATTGCCCAGTGCGATGAATTTTTCGCCACGCTGCGCGAGACCATCGTGCCGCTGCTGGCCGATATCCGCGCCCGCGGCGCTGCCATCCGCACCGATTTTCTTGACCAGGACTGGCCCATTGACGCCCAGCGCAAGGTCAGCGAAAAGATCATGCAGCTGTGGGGCCTGGATCCGGCGCACTGCTACCTGGCCGAGAGCGAGCACCCCTTTACGACCGAGTTCTGGCGCGGCGATGTGCGCATCACCACCCACTACATGCCGCGCGACATGTTCAGCAACCTGTACAGTGTGGCGCACGAGGGCGGCCATGCCCTGTACGAGCTGAACATCGACCCCGCCTACGACTGCACCGCCGTGACGGGCGGCGCGACGATGGGCATCCACGAGAGCCAGAGCCGCCTGTTTGAGAACTACGTCGGCCGCAGCCGCGCCTTTGTGCGCTGCCTGTATCCCACCCTGCGCGAGTTGTTCCCCTCCCAACTGGCCGACGTGAGTGAGGAAGAGATCTGGCGCGCTGTCAACCGTGCCGAGCCGGGCCTGATCCGTACCGAGGCCGACGAGCTGACCTACGCGCTGCACATCATGGTGCGCTACGAGATTGAAAAGGCGCTGATCCAGGGCACACTGGCCGTAGCCGACCTGCCCGCCGCCTGGAACGCCAAGTACAAAGAGTACCTCGGCGTTGACGTGCCCGACGACGCCCACGGCTGCTTGCAGGATATCCACTGGTCGATGGGCGACATCGGCTACTTCCCCAGTTACGCGCTGGGCAGCGCCTACGGTGCACAGGCCATCGCCGACCTGCGCAAGACGATGGACCTGGATGCCCAGTGGGCTGCCGGAGACATGGAACCGCTGAAGGCCGCGCTGAAGGACCGCGTATGGCAGTGGGGCAGCATGAAAGAGCCGCAGTGGCTGGTGCAAAGCCTGTGCGGCGGCAAGTTTGATCCGCACTACTTCACCAAGTATCTGAAAGAGAAGTACACCGAGCTGTACCTGCTGTAAACGCAAAAGGCCCCTTGCCCGGAACGGCAGGGGGCTTTTGGTGTTTTTGTGCGTATGCAAGCGCAAAGTTGCGCGATAGTTGGTAGCGCAACCGCCGGGCGCGTGGTATACTGGGCGCAGAAAAGGAGGTTTTGGCTATGTTGTTTGCTACCGTTCCGGCCATTATCGGCCTCTTGCTTTTCCTCGCCTTTTGGGGCGTGGCGGTTTATCTTGTCGCGCTGCTCATCAAGGCGCTGCGGAAGTACATTTGTTCCGAGCCGATCCGAAAAGAAAAAGCCGAAAGTGCGCGGTCTTTGGGCGAAGTGTTGAAACGCCACCGGGCGGCGTGCAAAATGACGCAGGAGTTTGTGGCGGAGTCTTTGGGTGTCAGTCGGCAGGCTGTCTCAAAATGGGAGAGTGGGAAATCGGACCCCAGCACATCGAATTTGATCGCCTTAGCAGCGCTGTTTGGGACCACAGCGGAAGAGTTGTTGAAAGAGATTGATTGAGTTTTTGCTCTCTGCCGTATTGCCCCTACACGCGGACCTAAAGGCCCCCTTGTGTAAAGGGTAACTCCCCACAGTGTGGGGAGATGTCGCGCAGCGACAGAGGGGTCCGGCCGCGTAAGCGGTGGCTGCGCGATAGCGCAGACTGGGGGATTGTGCCCCAGCCCGCGCAGCGACTACCCTCGTAATGTCACAATCCCTCCGTCACGGCTTCGCCGTGCCACCTCCCTTTACACAAGGGAGGCTTTTCTCTCCTACTCATACGCAACAAAATTCCCGCCCGTCGCATAAGCGACGGGCGGGATCGTTTATTGCCTATTTACGCCAAAATCAACCCTTGGCAGCGCCGGAGGTGATGCCTTCGACGTAGAACTTCTGCATGATGACAAACAGTACCGAGATGGGGATAGCCACCAGGACGCCGCCTGCACAGAAGCGGGAGAAGTAGTTATTGATCAGAGCCTTTTGCAGCATGTTGTACAGGCCGATGGCAACCGTCCAGTCCGTGCTGACACCGGAGTTCAGGATCATCTTTGCCATAACAAAGTCGGTCCACGGGGTCAGGAAGGAGTTGATAATGGTATACACCAGAATCGGGCGGGACATCGGGATAACGATCTGGAAGAAGATACGCGCTTCCGAAGCGCCGTCCAGCTTGGCGGCCTCACGCAGTGCCACAGGCACCGTATCAAAGAAGCCCTTGCAGATCAGGTAGCCCAGGCCGGAGGAGCCTGCGTACACCATGATCAGACCGGCGTAAGAGTTGGTCAGGTTCATGTACTTCAAAACAAAGTACACAGCGATCATGGCCAGAACGCCGGGGAACAGGTTGACGGTAACGGACAAGTTCTGCAGCAGCTTGCGGCCCTTGAAGCGGCAGCAGCTTATGGCGTAAGCCACCATCAGCACAAAGCAGGTGGAGATCACACAGTTAAAGCATGCCACAACCAAGGTGTTCATGAACCAGCGCGGGAACTGTGCAACAGAGTCCGGCTCTGTCATAATGTTGATGTAGTTCCACAGGGTAAAGCCTTCCGGCACAAAGCGGGTAAAGTTGATGCCTTTATCGGTGGAGAACGAGGTCAGCAGCAGCCAGGCAATGGGCACCAGCCAGATAAACGCCAGCAGCGCCAGGATAAGATGGCGGATGACGGAGAAAATTGTTTTCTTGACGCGGCCCTGTTTGAGCTGCTTCTGCACGGCGGCATCGTTGATGGTAGTGGTACTCAAGAGAACGTCGCCTCCTTCTTATTGATAAAGTGGAAGCACACAACGGTGAACACTGCGCAGACGATAAACACCATGATGCCCAGCACAGCGGCCATCTTGTAGTTGTAGTATTCCTGCGTCAAGCGGAACAACCAGGTAACCAGCAGGTCGATCTCCTTGGCGTTGGACTGGGCCAGCTGCTGGTTGTTCGTGACAAACACGTCCTGGGTCAGCAGGTAAATAACGTTGAAGTTGTTGACGTTCTTGACAAAGTCCGTGACGAGCGACGGTCCCTGCACACTGAGCAGGTAGGGCAGCTTGATGCGGAAGAACATCTGCACCGGGTTCGCACCGTCGATGCGGGCGGCCTCGATCATGTCGGCGGGAATGTTCATTAACACACCCGTAGCGATCAGCATCTGGTACGGCACGCCGATCCAGATGTTGATCATGATGATGGTGAACATGGCCCAGCCCGGTTGGGTCAGGAACGGAATGTAACTAAGGCCTTTATCCAACAGGCCGATGTTGTGCAGGAAATTCGTAACTCCGGCGTTGGCCATCATTGTGTTGAAGATGCCGTTGTTGGAGAAGAAGTTGCGTACCAGCAGCAGCGTAACAAACTGCGGCACGGCGATGGTCACCATGAACAGGGTGCGCCAGAGCTTCGGGCATTTGGTCTTTTTGTCGTTGATGAACATGGCCATCAGGATGCCGCCGAAGAAGGTGGTAAAGGTGGCAAAGAACGCCCAGACCAGCGTCCAGGTCAACACCTTGGCGAAGGAGTAGCCGAAGGTCGAGGTCATACCGCCGCCGCCAAACAGCGTGAAGAAGTTGGTCAGGCCGACCCAGGTGAACAGGTCGTTCGGGGGCATGTGCTGCTGGTCATAGTTCGTGAACGCGACCGCAATCAGGATGAACAGCGGCACGATGGTAAATACCACAACGCCCAGCACAGGCAGCGTCAGCAGCGTGACGTAGAACTTTTCGTTCAGGTAGACGTTGATGTCCTGTAAGAAGCTGTTCGTCTTTTTGCCCGCTGCGCGGATTTTTTGCAGCTGGTAGTTGGAGGTGACCACCATCATGGCGGCCGCGATCAGCGCGGCGATGACCACGAAGGAGATCATGCTCATCAGCAGGATCTCGAAGGAGTTATCGTAATTGTTCACGACGTTTTTCATCGTCGTAACGTCGAACACCATCTCCATTTTGACAGTGCCCAGCGTGCCGAATTTAGCAAGGTTCGGCGCACCGTAAAATGCCAGGAAGTACAACCCCAGGCCCTCCACGAGGGTAACAAGGAGCGCTTTCATCAGCTGGCCGTGACCGATATAGCCAAGGCCCCATACCAGGAACGAAACTTTAGTAAAGATATCGCCTTTTGCAAAGGCTTCCCCAAAAGTCTGGAAGAAGTTCTTCTCGCCCGGCATGGCTCGCGTTGCAGTTTTCGCCACAGCGAAGTCCCCTTTCGTTCACACGATCTTCATAAATCATACGGATAAAACAGCCCGCTTGCATCAAGTGTTTTCTATCACAAGCGGGCTGTCTTATCAGATCATTTCTTTAATTATTATAGGTAGAAGCAGAGATTACTGGGTGACAGGAGCGGTGATACCGGCGACAGCGTCATCGACCAAAGTCTGGGTGTCCTTGCCATCGGGGTTGCCGTTGACGCAGATGGAGCCGAGGGTCTCGGCAGAAGCCCAGAAGTTGCCGCCAACGCGCTGCAGGTTAGCATACTCGGACTGGTCAACAACAGCGGTCAGAGCCGGAGAAGAAGCGGCTGCCAGAGCGTTGATGTTGGAGGGGCCCTGTGCGCGCTCCTTAAAGCGCAGTTCCTCGTTCTCTTCGTTGGTAACGAAGTCGGCCAGCAGCATAGCAGCACCGACGTTAGCGCTGTGGGGGTTGACACCGATCAGTTTGTAGCCGGAGAAGGAGGCCATCTGGACCTGCTCACCGTTCAGGGTGTAGGTAGGCAGCTTGCAGGCGGCGTAGTTGTCGCCCCAAACTTCAGCAGCGTCGTTTGCAC
>ERZ827117.502-NODE-502-length-48107-cov-4.549009_pt1 | contig 48107 bp, 41 predicted proteins | sample MGYA00519920_ERZ827117 | MGnify/ENA primary metagenome ERZ827117 (study PRJEB31778, sample SAMEA3449260) | human gut metagenome | biome: human gut; feature: human-associated habitat; material: faeces | place: United Kingdom | collected 2010/2012 ...
TCCAACCTACACCACAACCGGAAGGAGAAGATCAAGAAACTGCAACACCTACACGTCCAGTTATCCAACCTACACCACAACCGGAAGGAGAAGATCAAGAAACTGCAACACCTACACGAAGGAGAAGAAAAAAGCAACCGGAAGCGGACATTTCGGGAGAAAGAGGTGAGTCCTATCAAGATAGAGGCACGAGAGCTATCGACTTGTCAGCTTTGCTTGGTGTAAATCAAGAAGGCTTTCGTGATATTGTGGAAGCCATTTCTTCCGGTAATAGTGATTTGTCTGATATAACAAAGCAAATTCTCCAAAACGTACAAGCAGGAGCACGTGCTTTAGAGGGAATACAAGAAGGTGTCTTTTCTATTGATGAAACTTTGTACAATCAAAGAGGTACTTCTGCGGGTGGATCGGGAATACAGCCTATTCCAGTGCCCACACCATCACCAGTGCCAGCAAGAGAAGAAACGCCTATTACAAGAGAAAGAAGGGAAAATGTACAAAGAGGAAGTGACAGAAGTACAGCTACTAACATTGCCACAAGAGTGATTTCCGGTGTTGGAGCTACATTCCAAAGTCCTGCTGCTATGGGTGGAGGACTTATATCTTCTTTGGGCGGAATTGTGGGAGAAGGTCTTTCTTTGATACCTGGTGTAGGGGGATTTTTAGGCGGTGTAACCACTGCGGTCGCCAATGTCATGGCGGGAATTTTCACTACATCTGTTGAAAAGGCTATGGAAGCGCAAAAGAGAACCATACCTTATGCGCAGACAATGGGCGTTTCCGCAGGACAAGCCATGCGCACAGCCTTTGGAGAAGGTAGTTATGCTGCTGGTGCTCTTGGAATGAATGTAGGAGAGTATATTCAAAGGCGTGCTGCGCTTATCCGTGCCGCCGGAGGAAAAGAGGGAACAGTTGCGCCCGTACCGGAAACACAAAGTTTGATGGCTGTACAGCGTTTATATGGACTTAGTGATCGTACTGTAATGGGAATGCAAGGGGCGATGCGTTTTGCCCGTACAGAGGAAGGACAAACAGCTTCTTCATCTGCTATTATCCGTTCATTTGAGCAGACAATGAAACAGCTTCAAATTCCTCTTAGTGAGATTGCCTCTACAATGGATGAAAGTATGACTACCTTTATTCGTTCTGCTGACGATATTCTTTCCCGTACAGGTGAAATAGATGCAGCAAGCATAGCTTCTATCATGCGTGCTGTTCGTTTGCAGACCGGAATGGAAGGTAGACAACTTGAACGGGTACAGGAATCTTTTATGGGACAAGGAATTTCACAAGACGAGGTGACACAGACACTTTTGTTCAGAGCAGCCCAGCAAGCTACCGGTTCGACAACTCCTTCTGAAATTCTTGCTGCTTTGGATGATTTGACAAAAGGGAAAGGCGATGAAAACGTAATGAAGCGTTTTCTCGATGCTTTAACGCAAATGGCGGGTGGAAGTCTGGAAACACTTCGTCATTTGATGCGGGGTGCTTTTACGAAATTGACCTATACGGACATTAATGCGCTTACGGAAACGGGAACGCTGGATTATAAAAAAACGTTTGAGGTGGTCAAAGAATCAAGCCAAGCACTCCAAGCGCAGAATGATCCGACAAACAGATACGCTCCTACTGCTGCCGAAAGAACTGTTACGGCAGGAGAAAAGATGATGTCAGCCTATGAGAATAAGATGATTGGTATTGGGGAAGCGAATATAGATAGATTAGGTAAGATATTGAATGCTATAAATGGTATTTATACTCATTTTGCTAACGATGGCTTAACGCAAGATATAAAGAAGGCATCTGAATTTTTGCTTTCTAAAGATTCCGCAACGTCTTCTTCTGTTTCAAAAATTGCTTTTGGGGGATGGGCGGGATTATCGTCAGAAATCCTTCTAAGGGTTGCTGCTGCTTGGGCAAAAGAAAAAACGAAGGAGGAATAATTTATGGCACAGGATAAGAAAAATAAGAAAGAACAAAGTACGCCACCAGTTTATCCTATTCCGGCATACAAATATTCAACCGTACAGGATTTTATAAATGTATGGCAAAAACATGTTCCTACCGGTACGAAAAGATATACACCTTCTGATTTGATGAAGGTAAAGAACGAAAAAGGTATTTCTAACCTTGATATTATTTGGGGAACATACGATAAGGAAGAACAGAACAAATATAAAAGTGATTATGATTCCGGTACGTTGCCTTATATAAAACAAGGAACAACTGTATTCTGTCCAAAAGGAGATACACCTATTTCTCTTGTAAAAGCAGCAAAAGAAGGGCAGTTTGTTTCGCAGCAGAATTTTAAGGCTTATTGGGGAGATAATTACGAAGAACTGATAAGTGATGAAGAATATTTGCCCGATACAAATGTGACTTCTGCTTTGAATGGAACGGGTGTGAATGCCAAAATTATCTCCATGAATGTAAGGATATGGATTTATGTAAAGTCCATTGATAAAGTGATTGATTTATCTCCTTATGTACTGCAAGTGGTTACAACCAAATCTAAACAAACAGGGGAGTTCAGTGTTTTACTTGCACCGTTTTACTTTAATGGAAGTTCGTTCAAATTTGGGGATTCTGTTTTGGAGCAGTTTAATGTAGTTTCCAATACGGGAGCACAGGTAAAACCGTTTCAAGAAAAGTTTATTCAGAATAACGATATTGTTTTTATACGTTTTGAACGTCTGCAAAAAGAAAAAAATAAAGGAGAGCTGGAGACAGGGAAACGCGTAGAACTTGAAATTCCTATTTCCAAAGTGGCGAGAAACAATATTTGGGATATGATAGGGTTTGTGGATACTTGCACTACATCTTATGAAGCGCAAGGGAACACTAAATCTATCACAATAGAAGGTCGTGATATAAATAAATTGTTTTCAGATGATGGTTGTTATTTCATTCCTTTACTCAATGTAACCGATACGTTTTCTCATTGGTATGAGATGAACGAGGATAGCATTTGGTTCAAAAGAAATGTTCTTACAGGTGCATTCTCTAATCTTTTATGGTCATACCAAATGAAACCTATTAGGGAATGTATTTGGTTTATTGTGAATGTGATGTCTAATATAGGGGTAGCGAAAAACAATGTATTCGATTCATGGCAGGACAAAAGAACAAAAAGTTATGACTTGGGTGTCAAAGAAAAACAGTCGGTAAACGGTATTTGGCAAATATTCAAAGTGTTTGTGGAAGATGTGCTTGAAAAAAGAGTGCTCATAGATTCTTCTATTGCCAATCCGAACGGTACACTTTTGGAATACATGAACAGAGTTTGTCAATTTCCTTTGGTCGAGTTTTATTTTGATACTTACGTCAACACGATAGATCTTGTTGTAAGGCAACCACCATTCAACAAAGATGCTATTTTGGGTGCATATAAGAACGGGCAGTACATCACAGTTAAGACTGAAAATACATACGGATATGATTTGTCTTATGATACGAGAAGTTATTCTTGGTATCAGTTAAGGGTAATGAGTAATCATGCAGGACAGAACAACACAACAAGCCTTGCTTTTGTTCCTATTGTGTATTTGAGTGAGTATGCAGAAGTTTTTGGAAACAAGAAAATGTCCTTTACGGATCAATATTTGAACTACAAGGAAACAGAGGGCCCGAAAGCGACCCAATCCCTTTCGAATTTCCAAGCAGCAGCAACAAATGATTTGATTTACATTATGGAATCAACGGCTTATTTGCCGTTCACAAGGACAGGGACTATCACGATAAACGGGGACAGAAGAATAAAGGTCGGCACGTTCATTTATTTTGAACCGACAAATGAGTTCTTTTATGTTTCTTCAGTTGTCAACAACGTTTCGTTTTTGGATGGTAATTTACAAAGACAGACGATTGTACAAGTGGAAAGGGGTATGTATATGCCAATTCTTTCCAATTCTTTCTCGAATGTAAAGGATAGGAAAGACAATGCCGGAGAAGAAAGCAAAGAAGTCAAACCGGATTATTTCAAATTGATTGATTTGACGGAAATAAGGAATGCAGCAAAACAGGCGGAGGCAGGAAAGATAGCAACACTTGTCATGCCTAAAGTAGATAAAGATCAATTCGATTATTTCCTTAACAGAAAAATGTTTAGCTAATCATGGCAGGAGGAAAAACAAGAAAATTAAACGGCTCTTCTGAACCCATTTCATTCGGGTTTATAGTTATTCCTAACGGAGTGGACAGGGATTTGTATGTAGAAACTTGCCTACGGACAGGACGTGTTTCTGTTATGGGTAATGGTGGAGTTTTCTTTAGGGATGTGTATATCACAAATGAAGTATTGGCAAATATTGAGTTCCCTTCAAAAGAAAATGAGCAAGGGTCGGCAGTTGTGTTGGCAAGCAACCCGTATGATGGCATTCCTATTGTAATAGGTAGCTATTGCAGAAATGATCAGTCTCCTATGTGGAAAGAAAATACTTTTCAATTTAGAAAGACGGTAGGGAATGTAACAGCTTCTTTGATGGTCAATCCGAGCGACAACACAATTATGGTTTCTATCAATTCTCCTAAAAAAGCATCCGTAAAGGTACTTGCTACAGGATCAGAAGAATCTGAGGTAATTGTTGAATCCACTGGAAGCGTGAATGTGACCGGAGGAACAAATGTTTCCGTAAAGGGATACACACAGATAGAGGCAAAGGTTGTGAATCCAGAAAAACCGGAAGAAGAGGAAAGAAAAGTCTCTATGGATTTGGAAAAGGTTTATTTTCATTGGAAAACGGAGGAAATGGAACAATCTTTGCAAGTGGATAATTCCGGTGTATCGGTAAAGATTGGGGAAGATGTACAAAGCACGATAACGGAAGAAGAGTTAGATTTGAAAACGGGAGCATCTACTTTGAAAATGAACAACGATATTATTGAGTTCAATGGTGGGGGATTGAAAGGTCTGGTTGAACTGGATAATCTTACAAGTAAATTGAATGGTTTTGTAAATACATTCAATTCCCATACCCACAATGTTCCGGCAGGTTCATTTCTTGTTGGAGCAACGGCTGGCGTGCCAAGTCCCGCTCCTGTTCCCGTTACATCTCCCATGCAATCGGCGCAAAGTTTTGTTGCTTCTGATTATGAGAATGAAAAGATAACACAGGGTTAGGATATTGGGAAGAAATTCGTACTTTTGAACAAGTTAAAATTATAAAGCCGTGGCAGTTTTGGATTCAGTGGTAAAAACAGCGAAATCGACACTTAAAAATTTGGGTCGCTCCATGATGGCAGCGCAGTTCCCGAATGATTTTGAAGTGTATATGTGTTCTTTGGAGTTGGCAGATTCCAAAGGGAACACAATTGATGTCTTTACTTTCCCTATCAGCCCGGAGAGTATAGATAAGAGTGAACCTAAAAGAACTACGGTAGTCAACACGGCAGGAGGCATAACAGTACTTACTTCTCCTGTTTTTATGCCGCAGACAATTACGATAAAGGGAAACTTTGGAAGGACATTCAAGATTCTTTTAAGCGGTTCTGATAGCGTTTCGTTGACAGGTGCAGCTTTTAGTATCTCGGCAGGAAAGCGTTATCTCTATCAATTACAGGGAAAATCTACAAGTTCTCTCACTATGCCTTCCTTTGATGCCGGCATCAAAACGGGATATGGTTGTATCAAGATATTACAATCTATCATAGATAAAAGCAACGGAGTGGACGAGAACGGGTTTCCCATGAAACTTTTCTTCTATAACATGGCACTTGGAGAAAGCTATCTTGTTACAATCCCACCGCGTGGCGTTAATTTCAGTCAGAGCATATCAAAGAATATGATATGGGAATACAACCTTGAAATGACCGTTATAGCTCCTTTAGAAGCAGTTTCGGGAGCGAAGGGTAGTAAGGGTTCACTTTTGGAAATGTGTGTCTCTAATGCAATACAAAAGGGTATAAATGAATTTGCAAGTTCAATCTCTAAAGGTTTGTTGGGCAATGAATGAAGCATTTGAAAAATTTTACAACGTAACAGGATATGATATAAAGTCATATTTCCAGAAGTTCGTTGATTTCTGTGCCAACGATTATCCTCTTATTGTGGACTATTATAGTAATGGTGGAGAGATGGACAAGGATTCTTTTTTGCGCCTTGTGGAACTTGTAAGGGAATCGGAAACGATTGAGCCTTTGTTTATTCTGCATGAAAATACTTTGGATGATATTTCCATGTGGGATATTCTGGACAACTTTACAGAGACACAGACAAAACTTTCCACTATTAAAAGTTCTGCAAGGTGGCTTAGAAGTTCTTCTTTAGACAGGAACAATACTTTGCAGATGGAAAAGACACTTCGGACAGGGGAACGGTTTGAAGATGTATCCAGACAGCTTAACAGTACCAACCCGGAAGATGATTGGATGAATATTACAATACCGCAGTATATAGAAGAAACTGATTATTCGTTCTCTGATGGAGGAAACAAGTTCTATATCAATCTAAAGAACGCTGGGAATAATTATCTTGATACTGTTGTGGATGTACTTGTGGGAGATAATATCTTGGGACGTGACATAGATGTGAATTTTGTCTTTGAGAATGACGATTTAAAGATAGTGATAGGCGATGATGCGATCCGACAGGCTTTGGATACTATTCTTTCTTCTCAAAAAGGTGCTATACCAGAGTTTAAGGATTATGGAATTGCAAATGAGTTCATAGGAACAACGGTGAACGCAATCCAGTACCCTTCTATTTTTAAGGATGTAATGAATATGTTCCAAAGGGATTCAAGATGGGACTCTGTGGAGTTGATAGATGTAAAAAGAGAGGAAGATGCCGTGTTCCTTTCTTTGCAATGTAAAACGGTAACAAAGAAAGATTATTTGGTTAATGTGCCTATTTAGGCATAGGTAGTTGGACTAATCAAATAATTTGTTTATATTTACATTATGTATTTGGTAGAACAACATATTATTTCTGTAAATGATAAGAGATACAAAGATTTAGATCGAATTTGTTTCTTGTCTAAGAACTTGTATAATGCTGCTTTATATACAATAAAGCAAGAATTTCTTAATACAGGTAAATGGATGAGATATTCCACTCTTGATCGAAAATTAAAGAGTGATGATAATATGGATTATAGAGCTATAAGTGCAGCGTCATCTCAACAAATTCTTATGCTTTTAGATAAAAATTTAAAATCATATTTCTCTGCCATTAAATGCTGGGAACGGGATAATAATAAATTTACCGGTTGCCCTAAGTTTCCTAAATATAAAAATAAAGGAAATGGTAGGAATATATTTTTATATACTTGCGGACAGTTTAAACATAGAGGTGAAGTTATTTATTTCCCAAAGAAAGAAGGGCTGAAACCTTTGAAAACAAATTGTAAAGAAGGTTCTGTTAAACAAGTTCGATTTGTTCCTAAATCAGATTGTTATATTATAGAGGTTGTATATGAATCAAAAGTAAAAGAACAACTTCCTGATAACAATAGGGTTATGTCTATTGATTTGGGCGTAAATAATCTTGCTTCTATTGTTACTAATGTAAGTAAGAAAGCTATTTTGATTGATGGAAGGAAATTAAAATCCATCAATCAGTATTACAATAAGAAAAGATCGAAAATTCAACAACAATTAAAAAAAAGTAAATGGAAAAGAAAATTCAAGACGGTTAATGTCTCTAACAAGAAAAAGAAACAATAAAGTGAAAGATTATCTTCATAAAGCAAGTAAAGAAATTATCAATATTTGCTTGGAAGATAATATAACAACGTTGATAGTAGGACATAATGATGGATGGAAGCAAAATACCAATCTTGGTAAAAGAAACAATCAGAATTTTGTAAGTATTCCATTTGAAACGTTTATATCAATGTTAAGGTATAAATCAGAAAGACAAGGACTAAGATTTGTTGAAGTAAACGAATCTCACACGTCAAAATGCAGTTCTTTTGATTTAGAATCTGTGGAACACCATGATACTTACGTTGGCAAAAGAATTAAGAGAGGGCTTTTTAGAACAAAAGATGGAATCTTACTTAATGCTGATGTCAACGGAAGTTATAACATCATGAGAAAAGTAAAAGGGGATGCAGTAATGCCACCCTATACAGGGTTTGGGTATAACCCAGTTAAGAAATTTATTAACAAATATACGCTAAAGTAAAATAGTATATAAATACCTTTAGTAAATGTTCCTATATAATTGATATTCAAATGATTACAAAAACAAGTGCAACAATAACCAATCTAAAGAATCTTTTTATAGAGATGTTTTTAGATAAGACAGCTAAGGTAAGTAATGTAGCTGACGGTTCGGTTGTGAATGCTACGGCATTCGGTGTAGCGAAAGTTGCTCAAAAGGCAATGAAGGATATTGCCATAAAGGAAGCGCAGATATTTCCAGATACAGCTACAGGCGTTTATCTGGATAAGGCTGCTGCTTTGTATGGTGTCAGCCCGCGTAAAGGTGCTTTGGGTTCTTCGACATATATAAGGGTATCTGCTAATCCAGGTACAGTATATGATACGTCTGTTACTTTTGTAAATAAAAATGGTATTCGTTTCCAAGTTGACGAAGCATTGACTGTAGGGGAAAGTGGTTACGGATATGTAAAGGTAAGAAGTATCAACGCAGGGTATTCCACAAACGTACCGCCTAATAGCATTACTAATGTTTCTCCGCAGCCACAAGGTCATATCGAATGTACGAATGAATATTATGCTATTGGAGGACGTGATAGTGAGGATGATGAAACGTTTAGAATCCGTATTAAGAACAATCTGAATATCCTTAGCAAGAATACAATAGAATACTGGACACAGACACTTAGCAACATAGACGATCGTGTCTTAAAAGTAATGAGTGCCGGTCTGGACGAAAAGGGCATATATAATCTCTATGTTGTTTCGCAGAACGGTATTTTCTTTACCGAAGAAGAACTTGATACACTTCTTGAAAGCGCACAAGGATATTTTGGTATTTCAGAACTGAATATTGAAGGGAAAGTAGTTGGTATTGGTATCAAGAATATTGATTGGTTCTATGTGGGTTCAGAAAGGGGGTTGGATTTCCGTGTTCAGCTTCAACCGGATTACGATGTGTCTACTGTGCGTCAGAACATACAAGTGAACCTTACTAAATATCTTGATTTTCGTTTTTGGACACCTGGAAAAATCGTAGAATGGGACGATTTGCTGGATATTGTAAAAAAGACCGATGGCGTAAAATATGTGCCGGACGAGTATTTCTTTCCGTATTACGATCAGCAAGTCCCGGCAAATCAGCTTCCGCGTATAAGGGGGTTTGTGATGCGCGATCAAGACGGAAATATTTTGTACGATTCTGATAGCAACCTCTCTCCGTTGTTTTACCCGTCTGAACCGGAGGATTTGTTTGTAGGCATCAACGACAGCTCACTCAACCTTTATCAAGAGGTTTATTTCAATGTGACAGATTCGGAAGGTGGCACTGTTGAGGGTGCAAACATTTCTATAGGAAACAATGCGGTCGTGACCAATGATAACGGACAAGCTACTATACAGCTTGCAAACGGACAGTATGAATATATTGTTTCCGCTTCGGGATATATCCCCGTAGAAGGAATGTTTGTAGTGTTGAACGGTAGTGTTTCCATTGATGTACAAATGGTTTTAGCTCCTTATACGGTCACTTTCCATGTGACGGACGAAAAGGGAGGGGTTGTTCCTTATGCAAATGTAACGATGGATAACAGAACAACCACTACCAATTTGCAAGGTGTGGCTTCTTTGTCCGCAAGGAACGGGAACTATCCCTACACTATTGAAAAGTTGGGATATGATGAGTATTCCGGCAGTGTAGTTGTGGATGGTAGAGATAAAGAAGTATATCCTGAATTGGAATTTAAGGTATGGACAATTACTGTCATTGTAAAGGATAAGGAAAATCAGCTTATACCGAATGTCATTGTAAAGGTGAACAATGGAGAATATCTTACGAACCAGCATGGAGAGGCGGAAATACCACTTGTAAATGGTGAATATCCTGTAACAATCGAAAAGACAGGGTATGATACTTTACAGGGGGAAATTAAGGTCAACAACCAGAATGCGGACGTTACCTTTGAGATGGATTTCTTTTTATACAATGTGGAATTTAATATTTCGCAGGTAAATCAGGGGAATCCGGCAGAAGGAGCTACAATCAAAATAGAAGGACAGCCGGGAGTATTGAATGTAAACGGTTCTGGACAAGCTACTATAAAATTAAAGAGTGGAAATTACAGCTACACCGTGCAGAAAAAGGGATATGATGATTTGACCGGATCGTTCAACGTAGAAGGACAGGATACATTTATTCAAAGAACCCTTGTATTGAAACATTATAATGTGGTTATCACTGTTCTTGACAGTGATAACAGTAGTCCGGCACAAGGAGCAGCAGTAAATATCAATGGCTCTTCTTATCCTACAAATGAAAGAGGGCAAGCTGTTGTAAGCCTTCAAAACGGGACATATCCTTATACCGTAACAAAGTCGGGATATTATGACGGCAGTTCTTCGGTTACTGTTCTTGACAGTGATAACAGTAGTGTAATAAGTTTAAAGGCAAGACTTTACAATGTCATAATGACGGTAAAAAATCCATTGAAAGAACCTATTAAGGGGGCTACAGTGGAGATAAATGCAACGTCTTATCAGACACAGGATAATGGTGAGGTGTCCTTGCAGTTAAAAAATGGTACATATCCGTTTACGGTGGTTGCCAATGGTATGGACGATTATTTAGGCGAGCTGGAAGTTGTAAGTGCAGATATTCCGTCTTTTCCTGTAAATATGGAGTACAAGAAATACGATATTGTATTTACTGTACAGACAGATGAAGGTGTTGCTATTGAAAATGCCAATATTCATATCAATGAAAATGATTATAAGACTTCCCAAGGTGGATTGGTAACAGTTCGCCTTTCCGATGGAGATTACCCTTACACTGTAACAAAAGAAGGATATGTACAGACACAGGGTAGCATATCGGTTTCCGGTAGCAATAAAGATGTGTTGGTGCAGCTTGTTCCTATGTCTTACAATATTACGTTTATTGCAAAAGACAATATGAGTTCCCCCAATCTTTTGCAAGGAGTGTCTATTGATATAGAAAATGAGGACAAGACAGTTACCACAAATGCGTCAGGAGAAGCGATAATCAGTCTAAAAGCTGGTAAATATACCGCTTCATTCATGAAGAACAGCTATAAGACTGAAACTCTTTCATTTGAAGTAACTGGAGAGGCTACGTTTACGCAGATATTGAAGAAGATATGGAATCTTACCTTTAAAGTGACCGCCGCAGGAAAATCAGGCTTAAAAGATGTGACTGTCAGTGTAAGTGGACCGGCCATATTAAGTGGAAATACTGTAAGTCTTAAAACAAAAGATGATGGAACAACTGATCCTGTGCAGGTAATAAACGGTGCTTATGATTGGAATGCGTCACTCACAGGATATTCGCCGGAAGAAGGAGTGGGAAGTGTTCAGGATGCCGATCAGGAGAAAGTGATAGAATTGACTTATGGATTTGAAACTACATTTACAACTTCACCAGCCACACAAGGCGTTGAAATTACTATTGATGGTAATGATACAATCACAACGGGGCAAGACGGTATAGCAACAATAAATCTTTCCACAGGAACGCATACTTACGCTTATTCAAAAACAGGTTTTTTAAACGGGACAGGAAATGTGCGAATCGAAGAAGCTGAAAAAAGTGTACAGATAACACTTGTTCCTGGAGCGACAGTTACATTCCATACAAAGGTAGGAAATTCTGCTTTGGCGGATGTAAAGATAATTGTAGGGCAAAGTAGCGCAAGGGCACTTCCTGAAACCATTGTAACAAACAGTCAGGGTATCGCGGCAATTGATCTTCCTACAGGGGATTATCAATATCAGATTCCTACTACAAGTATGGATAATCCTAATCTGGTGGAAGTGCCAAGCGGAACATTTAGTGTGGCAACCGCCGCAAGCGTCATTGAATTGGATTTGGCTGATTATGTAAAATACAATGTTACTTTCCAGACTGTTCCATCCACACAAGATGTAGCTATAAGTTTTGCCAAGGCAGAATCTCCAGACACATCTGTTGCAAGTGGAGCTACTGCTTCTAACGGCATTCTTACTTTGACTTACAAGAACGGACAGTATATCTATACAGCAAAGAAATCCAGTTATAAAGATGTAACAGGTGAATTTACAATTGCTGGTGGAGATCAGAACATAACGGTTGAGATGCTTCAAATTTCAACGGTTACATTTACTGTAAAAAGTCAAAATGATAGTTCTCCTATTGAGAATGTCGTTATCGAAATGACAGATCAAAGCGATTCATCTAACAAATACAAAGGAACGACTAATTCATCTGGTGTAGCTACTATGACGTTTGATGGTGGAGAGTTTGAGTGGTCACAAGACAGCGATGCGGATTTTTCCGAGGGGTTGGATTTTTACACACCCAATGTATATACTCTTCCAACGCAAGACGTTCCATGGACTGCGGAAGAATTTAAATCCAATTTCCCTAAAGGATTTTGTGTAAATCCTATGACTGAATACAAACAGCCACCATCGGACACTGTTTCAAAATTGTTATTTTTTATTGAAGATACATTTACTAAAATAACGGGGCAATGGGATAGCAATCACAAGACATTTACTTTAAATGAAATTGTTCCCAAATCAAAGGATACTGAAGGCTATTTCTTTTGGGCGGATGCAGGTGGCATACTTGCTTTTGGAGGATTGTTAGATCAATCTGCTAAAATAAATTTGGATGATATAGATATGGGGATATCTGTAGAAAACATTCCAGAAAAATTTGATATTGGTTATGAAATTTCAGACACAGGAAGTTCAGTATCAATGATTTTATTTAAGGAAGGTGTAATAGAGAGAATCCAGCTATCTAATTTTGCTTTTGACATCTCCAATAATAGGGGGTCATATTTTGATATAAGTATAAAGCCAAAAGAAGGTGTAAATATTACTTTGGAAGATTGGAAGACTGTGAATAATGTTAAAATATCTTTCTATGGCAAAAAGGCAATAAGTTCGGATATTCCGGCTGACAAGGTTCTTTATGGGAACTATGATTATACAGTTACCCCGTCTTCTCCTTTGGAAGCACAATCAGGCACGTTGAATGTAAATGCGCCTGCCATCAACAAAGAAATTTTGATTGCAAATAATGTAGATGTAACATTTAAGATAATTTCAAAACAAGATTCATCACTTATTTCCCGTCCCAAAGTTGGTGATTTTGTGTATGGTGACAAAACATGGTCAACTGAATTGGACGGTACTAAAACTTGTGTCGGTGTCATTACTGATGTAAGAAGCAAGGATTTTGACTTCATAGGTTTGGAAAATCTGACTGCCAGTTTTTGGACAAATTCATTAGGCATTATTCCTAATGTAGTCACCGAAACAAATGAATCTTTAGCTCTTTGTGATTTTGCAGGTAAGACAAATTCTCAAAACATCATACTTGCGAAACCAACGGAAAGCACGGCGGCACATAAGTGCGCAGCTTATTCTACAGAAGGATTTGGTGCGGGTTCTTGGTTTTTGCCTTCTTGTGGGCAGTGGGGTGTAGCTCAATTAAACAGAGTTAAGATCGACACTTCAATAAGTGCGACAATCGGTTCAGATCCATTGAGTAGTGGTTCATATTGGACTTCGACACAATATAATTCAAATGATGCTTGGATTTTTGGTTGGGTTAATGGCACAAAAAGGGGAACGACCAAAAGTAATTCATATACAGTTCGTCCTTTCTGTACCTATGAATACAATCCTGTTCCAAATGGTGTATATATTTACGATAAAGATAATAATCGTTACACAAAAGAAGAATGGGCATCATCTGGTAAAGGAGTGTCTGCTGTATGTGGTATAGGCATTTCAACCGATACCAATTCGTTCATGGTATCGACGAATAAAAGTGGTGTAAACTATGCTTTTGGAGGTCAAGGTACTTTGATCTCCAATGTGCCAATGTTAAGCACTAATGTAGCAAGCACAGGCCTATACAAATCAACGCATGGTTTTATTTATACTGATGTGATAATATCTGCTTTAGGAATTGACAATGCACCTGCGGCAAAATACGCCAAGACATATATGTTTGGGAATGGACAGAATGGCTATTTACCTTCATATGGCGAGGCGACCACTCTGTATTCTTACAAAACACAAGTGGAAGAGATTTTGCGCATGTTGGGTCTTTCTTTATGGGAAAGTGCATCTATTCAAACTTGCACCCAGTATGGGACTTCAAATAATGCAAATCTTAATTGGACAGACGGGATTTATTCTGGACCAGGTAAAAATGACAGGTATACAGTTTTACCTTTTGCCCTTCTTCCTTTGCCTAATCCAGCAATTCCTATCGAGAACGCTCTTGTAAAAATGACATCTGCATCAAACAATTATCAGCAGAATACAAATAACAATGGAGAAGCTGTTATTTCTGCTGCATTAGGCGTTGATTATGATTATGAGGTCAGTGCTGATGGTTATGCAACGCAGAACGGGAAAGTCGGTGTATTAAATGAAGCGAAAACAATTGAGGTTACTTTGCAACCTGCAAGTGAGCTTACAGTAGTTGTCCATAGGAACACATTAGACGGGGCAACTGACATTTCCGGCGTACAGGTTGTTGTGACTGAAAATAAGGAAGGAGGGGTGCAGATGGCTTCCGGTACAACTTCACAAAACGGGACAGTCGTTTTATTTGTACCAGACGGAAGCTATAAAGTAGCTTTTTCTAAAGATGGATTTGAAAGCAAAGAGGAAACGGTTGAAGTAAGCGGGAAAACTGCGCTTAACACCTTCCTTTTGCAGATATACAATACTATTAATGTTCAGGTAAGAAGAGTTGGACAAATGCAAGGTATGCCAAGTCAAATCCAACTAAAGGACAGTACGGGACTGGAGGTGATTCAGACTAAAAATATAACCACTACCGTAACATTTACCAATGTCACATACGGACAGTATATTTTGTATGTGCCGGAAGGGGATTTTTCCAAAGAAACATCTCAAAGCATTACTGTGAACAGTGAAGGAATGCAGGTGCAAGTAAATCTTACTCCGCTGTATATGGTGCAAGTAAAAGTAAATCCTACTGGTGGGAATGTGGAATTTACAGATTCAGAAGGGCAGAAGCATACAGGTTCGGCAGGACCAGCAACATACACGGCACGGTTTGACAAAATTCCTGCGGGAAATTATCAGATTAAGATTACATCTTCCGGTTTCAGTGATTTTTCAACGACAGGAACTATAAGTGGGGTTTATCAAACAAGTGTGAATTTGGAATACACCCTAACTAAACCGAACAAGTTGGTGCAGATAACAAGTGACCAATCCAATTACCAATTAGATACTTCTTACAAATACGTTTCCCTTTTGATAGTTGGAAGAGGAGGTGAAAAATTTGAGTATTGGAATTCTTGGAATGAATTTGCATTGATGGGCGGAACAACTGGACAAATTGTGTATATTCCTAATATATTGATGTCGGATATTTCAAATGGCCAAATAAATAAAATTACATTTAGTGGTGTTCCAAATGCAGGAGCTTGGATGTGTGGGACGGAATATTCCATAAGATTAGGAATAACAACTTATGAATATAGAGCCTATAATGGGAAAGATAATGCTCAAAATGATGCCGATTATCCCATGCCACAAGAAAGTAGATTGGGCAATTATTCTGTATATAATGCAAAAAGTTCCGGTGGTTTTGCTGCCCACATGAGGGGTACATTCTATTGTAGTGGAAGTCCGGGAAGCCAAAACGCAAAAGAAGAAACTTATTCTTCTACAGGATCAAGAATGCAACCGGCAGGTGCTCCAGGTGGAGATGGTAAATATGGATTTAAAAGTTCTTATGAAAATACTGTTTTGGGAGAAGTGACTAAACCTATTCAATCCTCAGTTGTTATTCCTGTCCAATCTATTTTTGGAGGTACAAGTAAAGGTGAATCAGGATATCTGAACACTCTATCTGGACAAAGAACTGGTGCGTCTTCATGGGGAGGTGCGGGCTATGGCGGCTCTTATTTTACTTCTCCAGACGGAGGAAAGACAAGAATTGCTGGGTATGGCTCTGGACAACAATGTTCTCCAGCAGATGATGATGCGGGAAATATTACGAAACCAGGAGAAGGTATATTTTGTATATACTACCACAATGAACCTATTTGATAAACTAAAGGGAGAGTTTTAATTGCTCTCCTTTTTTTTGTTTTGATTATAAAAGAAGTGCAAGTTTATCATGTTTGTTCGGAAAAGATTATCTTTGTGACAAGTACTTACTTAGATAAATCAAATTTAAAAATTTCATAATCATGGATATAGTTAAAAGAACAGTAACAGCTAATTCCAATAAGCTGATAACTACTAATGGTGAAGCTGCGCCTTCTTTAATCAGTAGTGCATGGAACTTATCTGATATTAACGAAGATATTGCTCTGGTTGACCAAAACGGACAAAAAGTTCCGTTTGTAATCATTCCTCTTTCAGAAGGAGATATCAAAGTGGTTCTTTCAGGTGGAATGGAATACACCATTTCAGAAGCGGAAGTGAGCGCAAATTTGGGGTCACCTCTTATGTACATGGTTCAGAAGATTTTGAAAGAAGGGACAACGGCAACCAATCTTAGTATAGGTTTTTAAGGAAAGGAATTGACAATGAATTTAATAGGAAATATTAACGCAATTCCTTTTAGGAGATTTAGGGGAGGGGGTGGAGTAGCTCCTATTCCTCCTTTTCCATCTATACCTGGCATGATTGCAAGATATTCAGCATTAGGTCTTGCCAATGAACAGATGGCAGAAAATCCTGTATGGGTAGATAAGACAGGTAATGGGCATGATTTGCAAATGAAGAATTTCGCTTGGAAGGAGGGTTCAGGTATTAGTGATGTTTATCTCGGTGCACTCGTCTTTGATGGGGTAGACGATTACGGTATCTGTGATAACTTCCCTGTGCTGACTAAAGAAAAGGGATATACGGTTGTGGCGTTGAGACAATATTTATTTAATGCAACAGATAAAATTGGGTCTTTGGTCACAAATGCTCCTAGTTCTATAGTATCACGTTCTACCTTAACATTTGAATTAATAAGTTCAAAAGGAGAGAAAATAAATTTTTCATTTGGAAAAGGTAATCCGGTAAGCGATTTTGAGCCAAATGTGTTTTCTTATATGACGAGTAAGTCTTATAATGGGAAAACCATCACCCCTGGAGATGTCACAGAATCCAACGAAAGGATTTTAGTTGGAAATTTTTCTGAAAATGGGAAATATGGGAGTAATGTTGCTATCTGGGAACTTGTATTTCTCGACCACGATGCCACCGAAGAAGAACTGACCAAGATCAAAGACTACTTCGTTAAAACCTATCCCTGGCTCTTCCCCTACCAAGCATGGACTGTCACCGGCAAAACCAACGAGGACGAAGATCGTGCTACCATTGCCAACATTACGGGCAATGGTAATGATCTTGTACTGTCTAATTTTGGGTTTGCAGAAGGGAGCGGGTACAATGAAGAAGGTGAATATGCTGGCTATCTAGTTACTGATGGGGTGGATGATAAGATAGTTTCGTCATCTTTTGGAATGGGTAAGGATTTTACGATTGTTGGGGATTGGAAGTTTATTGATAATAAAAAGAGTGGTACTGGTTTAGTAAAAGGGTCTAGTTTTTATATCTACAACACAATGATTGGACTTGATCTTTATATTAATTCAGGATCAGTAACAAATAGTCTTGACGGAATTAAAAGTATTAATGCTGCATGTTCAGATGGTAGAGCCTATGATCGTAATTGGAATGAAATACTGGCAAATACAGGTAATGTAGTTGGTTCTGGTGGTATGTTGGAGGTATCGAGTAGTGGTGGTAGGTTTGATCGAATAGCTTTTAAGAACCTTGCAATTTATCCAAGAATCCTTTCCAAAGACGACTGTATCAAAGCATATAACTATTTACAAACTTTAAAAGCAAAATAATATGAAATACGCAATAGTAGATTTATTATGGGCAAAATCGCATGGGATTGAAATACTGCCCGAAATGAGAACAAGTATAGATCAGAGTAAAGTTATTTTACATGAAGAAATGTTAGTACCTTTCGAAGATGAATCATTTCCAAGATATTCATTTAGTGATCCAACTTTTATTGAATTGTTAAATAGTGAAGAACGGACTTATTCAGAAGGAGAACAACCCGTAATCAATAGGCAGTTCAGCAGATTATTGGCTTTGGACGAACTGGACAAGGAGGCTACAGAAGAGATAAATACATATGACCTTTCCCCGTCGGAAGCCTTACAGGTCAAAGATCGATACCCCGAATGGGAAACCGGAATAAACGTCAAAACCGGCGAACGATACCGAGTTGAAGATGTCCTTTGGGAATGTATAAAAGAACATACTACTCAGGATAACTGGAAACCTTCTATGGCTACTGCAAGCTTGTGGAAAGTAGTAGATGAAGAACATAAAGGAACTATCGATGATCCTATTGTTTACATTCCACCTATGGAAATATTCAAAGACAAATACTATATCCAAAATGGTATAAAATATAAATGTACAAGAAATAGTGAACAACCTCTTACACATGATTTATCAGCCCTTGTTGGATTATATGTTGAGAAAGTTTAATTATTAATAAGCTAAGGATGTCACAGGAAATCTACAATAAGACCGTGTTCAAACGGTTCTTCGAAGAAAACGATCCTGCCGTAATGGAATGGGCGGAGAATGTACTTGAAAAGGTATCTTCTCCCGGCATTCTTCCTACTTTTATAAAGAAGGACGGAGAGGATTTTAAGGCGTATTGGGAAACAGTCTGTCATATCTTTGCGCTTGTTGTTTTATATGCTAAGCAATACAACGAGATTGATACGAACAAGATTCTGTTTGAACTTTTTATTGAAAACAGAGGACTTGTGACAGATGAAGTGAACACACTTGAACAGATGAAATATCTGTTCAATAATTATGTGAAGGAATATAGAAAAAGAGGAACACTTGATATTGTAAACAAGGAAGGCGCGATACTTGGGGAGCTTCTCCGTCTTATTAGATATAAGACGGAGGATGAGTTTATATTTGCCCTTTTGATGTCTCGTGATACTGGATGGACAATGGGACATAGCTCTCCTACATGGAACAGGACAGACACGGTTCTGAATGTTACAAAAGGGTATGAGACAACGGAAAGTGTAAAAGATTTGAATGCCTATCCACTTGTGAACCCTACAGGTGTTGTTATTGTGGATGATATAGACAACAATGGCACTCCTATACAGGCAATGACTTTCGTTGGAAATGCTTTGGTGGGTATTTCTTCTGAAATTGACAAAACGAAGCTCCTTCCTATTTCAGAAAATCTTTCTTATCAGATTTCTTTTAAGGTTAAAACATCTTCCACAAGCAACCAAAATTTGAAATTCGGTGTGGAAGTGTTTAACGAAGCCGTTCAACCTATGATATGTAAGGAATCTTATGGAAGTGCAGAGAGCAACAATTTTGTTTCCAGCAGTAAAGGAATCCTGGAACTTCCTGTAGCTGGAGTGTATTATGAATGCCGGGCAATTCTATCGAGAAAGAACAGGGCATACGCAAAGCAGTTAGAGCTTAATTTCCCGAAAGGGAGAGGGCTTCAAATGAAAGACGGAATGAAATTCTTGTCATTAAGTCTTATTCAAGACAGGTCAAATTCTTTCGCTTCCGTGTATATTTATGATATAAAGATAAAGCCACTTTTCCTTCCATTCTATCAAGGTAATTTAGGGGAAAAGGACGTGATAGCTGCTTATTATCTTAATAATTCCCTTACAAGTGAGAAAGGAGTAAAAAAATTTACAGAAGATTACCTTGTTACCTACAAAAACATAATGGGTAGTGAGGATATTCAGCCTTTGAAAGAGAAGAATGTTATTTTCAAAGTATTGTTGGATAGGGGAGCTTACATAGAAGGAGCTTCTATTTCCATTTTAGACAAACGTCTTGTGACGGACAGAAATGGGGAAGCATCTATTGTACTTTATCCTGGTGATTATTCTATTGATGTGGAGAAGTCTTTGTTCATGAATATAGAAGATAGATTGTTTCAGGTATTGGAAGACGATGAAGAAACGCAGGTGGAATATATTCAAATGCAAGGAGATGTGTATGAAAGAAAAGTCACGTTCGTTGTAAGGGATGAAGGCGAAAGACCTATACAAAATGCCCTTGTTACTTTTAATGGTGAATTTAAATATACGGATTCTTCTGGTAATGCCATATTTATGGCATTACCTGGTTTATACCCTTATACTGTAAGCAAGACGGATTATTATACCATAAGTAAGAACATCAATGTACAAGACGACCAATCCGAACCCGTGACACTTATATTGATACCAAGATATACGGTTACATTTACGGTGACAAATTCATCTACTGGCGCAGTGGAAGGTGCAAATGTGACACTTACCGCAAAGGACAGACTGGCAACAGAGGATACTGTCGCTTATTCGGAAAGCAAAAGAACGGGCACGAATGGGAAAGTGACATTCACGAATATATTGGGAGGTGATTACACTTATCTTGTTGAAAAGCAAAACTGGATTCCTGTAAATGGGGATGTTGTTGTGGACAGTAATAAGGATATACAAGTGAGCTTCAATCCTATGCCTACTTTTAACATGACGTTTACTGTAAATGATTACAACACCTTTACGGGAGAGAAAAAGCCTTTAAATGGAGCTACCGTAAGATTTGCAGGTTTGACAAAACAGACTTCTGACAATGGGCAGGCTGTTTTTGAAGGAGTGTTGGGAGGAAAATATTCTTATGATGTATTTTACGACAACAATCATCAACGGGTATATGTGGAAAACTATGAGTTTTATAATAATTCGAACATTACGATAGACTTGAAACAGCTTACCTATAAGACTACTATCAAGGTGTATGGCGCAGGAGGAACAGTCGTTGAAGGTGCGAAAGTGAAAGTAAACGATAAGGATTTTGTGCAGGAAGATTCTTCTGGTGTTGTGTTGGAACTTCCCAATGGACAATACACTGTCATAGCATCCTATGAGGAATATGAGGACAGAGAGCAGCAATTTATTGTAAATGGAAATGATCAAGTGGTGAGCATCTATATGGATCAAACTTTATATGATCTTACATTTGTTGTAACAGAGGATAACGGTATCATTTCCAACGGTACAAGAATAACACTTAATCAAGGAGGTGCAGGAGAACAAACAGGTCTGACTAATAACGGACAGATCAAATTCTCTGTTCCGAGAATGCGTTATGATTGGGTGGCTTCGAAGCAATATTTCAGTGATCAGACAGGGGTTGTGCAACCAAATGACCTTCCAAAGACGGTGAATGTTGCAATGCCAAGAAAAGAAACGAGAGTGCAGTTCTATGTTTATAATTCCGATACAGGGCTTCCAGTTTCAGGAGCTTCTGTAAAACCTGAAGGACTTAGTACGCAAAATACAGGGTCGGACGGTACAACGACCTTTATGATGCAGATGGGGAAAACTTACAGATATGAAGTTTCCGTTTATGACTATCAGCCTACGGAAGGTTCTGTCACAGTTAATCAGGAATCAATGCCACAACAAAGGGTAGGTGTTTCCAATAAGACTTACAGTGCTCATATTACAGTGAAATCCCGAAATGGATATAACATTAATCGAGCTTACGTAACTTACGGAGGAAAGAGTGGGTACACCAACTCACAAGGACAGCTTACACTTACTGGAATACAATCAGGGTCGTATAATGCCACTTGTACGGCAGACAATTATCAATCCCAAACGAAAAACAATATTGCAATATCGGGAGCTGACACGTATATAGATTTCACTCTTGACTATGAGCTTACGACAACTTATATTTATCTTAGAAAGGAAAATGTATTGCAACCTTATGCTTCCGTGAATATAAGAACTACCGCGCCTGACGGATCGTCTTATTACAGTGGTACAGATCAGACAAATGGAAGTGGTAGGATAACGGTTTCTTCTCCTTCTGGAGGTTATGTGTATGCTTCCGCTACGGATTCGGAATGTGTAGGGACAGGGGATGAATCAACGAACGCAGGAGGGAGCAGTATTTACCTTTATCTTTGGAAAGCTCTTATCGTTTCTTATAGCGGATCGCCTCAAACGCCATCTGTATCAAATGGCGTTTATGAAATAGTGGGAAGAGAAGTAAGGGTACAAGGTGGAAGTAGAAATACAAGTAACCCTTCTACTGTGTATGCCAATTTCAGAAATCATACAAAAGCTACTGCAATCAAACAGTGGCCCGAATCATTTTCTATTCAGGGAAGCTCTGGCACTTATAATATGGACGCTGCCGGCGGCAACCATTCTGCCTTTAGAGGATGTACAAGTCTTTCATCGATTGCAACAAACACAATTCCTTCTATTTCAGGGGGTGTTATCTGTTGGTTTAGAGATTGTACAAGTCTTAGGTCTATTCCTTCTGGTTTGTTTACCAAAATGACAGGTAATTCTTGTGCGGGTGCTTTCTGGAGCAGTGGGGTTACAAGTCTCCCGAGTGGTCAACTTGTTCCTACTTCATGTGTTTATCATTCTTCCTTGTTTAGAAGTTGTAAGAGTTTGACTTCATGCGTTGGCAATGGTACTTTTGGAAGGGGAGGTGGCACAGAAGATTTCCATGCTGTATTTTTTGAATGTACGGCTTTGAAAAATACAGGAGGTCAATCAGCTACAAGTTCTCCATTTAGCAATTCAACGAATGCACAGTATATGCAATATACATTTCAAGGCTGCACAGCCATAACCGAACTTCCGGTATTATGGTTCAGATATTGCACAAACATTGTTTCTTTTGTTGGTTGCTTTGTCGGTTGTACAAGTCTTGTCGACGGCTGGTCTACCGCTATGTTTTCTTACTCTTCGAAGGCAACAAATATGCAGTCATTGTTTGAGGATTGTACTTATTTGTCTATTCCTTATGGGCAGGGACTTCCGTCAAGTGTAACAAACGCTTCAAGAATGTTTGCGAATTGTAGGAATTTATCTGATATATCTTCTTTTGATATGAAGAATGGAAAGTTGCAGAATGCAGAAAGTATGTTTGAGAACACGGGTGTGAAACAAATTCCCGCTAAGTTCTTTAATGATCTTACGACACTTACCAATCTTAGGAGATGCTTTGCAGGATGCACGTCACTCACTTCTTTTGGAAGAACAGGGAATTATGTAGGACAACCAGGAACATCTGCACGACCTGTGAATGTGGATATAGGAAATCAGTTTAATAATACCAATTTTGAGAATATTGGCAATAGCTTGAATTGTACCGAAATGTTTTCAGGCTGTACAAATCTTTCTTTAGGAACAGAACAGGCTTATGCAGTTTCTTATACATCTTTTTATGATCGTTCTGTTGCAGGGGTAGGAAAAGTTAATATGGACAAAATGTTTTATGGTTGCTCGAAACTTGGAACTGTCCCTGTTATTCAAATCCTTACAGGATCATCCAATTATGTAAAGATAACGGAGTCTGGGAACAATAACGTAACAAGTCATAGTCAGACTTTTACAGGTACGAATTGCGAGGGTGTCCCAAGTGGATGGAAATAGTAAGTCAAAAATAATTAAAATATTGAGTATGAGCAAGTTAAATGTTAGTAGAAATGTTTTTTTAGAGAAAGAAGAACTTTCAAATATGATTTCTTTCTTTGCTACAGCACCGCTTATGAAGGCGGTGCTACAGGCATCTTATTCTTTTGGGATGATTACGAATGACCCATCTAAGATCAATCCTAATACAGTTAACAAACCAGTAGAAGATGAAAATCTTGTAGAACCTTTTAAAGTGGAAACAGGAACAAACTCTGGCACTATTAAGGTACTTCCCGGGATGGCTCTTACCAGTGCCGGGAACTTTATAGATATCAATGTAGAAGATAATATTCTTGTACCGAACGACAGCAATTTCTATTGGGTGAAGATTGCTTACAAAACAAGAAATTACGAAAAGGGATATGTAAGCGTAAACTCACAAGGTATTGTGTCTGGTTCGGTTGATTTTTCAGGCAAGGTGAGAGGGCAGTCTTCGTCAACTCCTATTTCTATTAGGTTTGAAAAACAAGACGGTTCTGTTCCTTTGAATAATGGCGTTTATCAGATTGTAAACATAATTGACAGCCAAAACTTACTTCTTACATCCGCAACTACATTTGTAGCGGAATCGAATTTAAGAGCTATTGTGCTTGGGACACTTCCTTTGGGAGGTGTATTGACTTCCGAGCAGCGAAACGGTTTGTACACTTATGATGATTATGTCATTTCTTTAGTCCCAGAAGTAAGCATCAGCACTCCGCCAGACAAAGAAGTGGATGAATATTATATCGCTCGTGTACAAAATTCTGGCGGCACGGTATCTGTTTACAATGAAGTGAAAAGCGAATATTGGTCGCTTGGGAATATATTCATGTCAACTTCTAAAAGTTAAGGCTTATGTTACGGTTTTATTATACGGTCAGTTCGGGATATAACAGTCCGCAGTCCAAAGTTTCAGATTCGTTGGGTGGATATAAATCTTCCACTCTTGTGCCTAATGATGTATTTGGCAATTTATTTGATGAAATAAGCCTTAATTTGGCTTCAAATCCTCATAGCCAATACGTTGCTCTTGTTTTGAAAAATGAGGGCACAGAAACGCTTAAAAACGTCGAATTATGGTTTTCTTCTGTAACAAATAACCCCTACGGGACAATCACGGTAGGAGCTATAGGGATGGGAAAGGACGAAGAAGAAAATCCGGTTACTTCGCGCACATCTTCCATGAATGAAAAACCTTATTGGATTCAATTTTATGAAGCAAAAGAGGAAGAACCGGTATCGCTTGGCGATATGGAAGCCGGGGATGAAATTTGTTTGTGGTTCTGCCGGTCGCTTGATAAGAAAATTATAAAAAATGACTATGATCTTGTGGCAGAGAGAGATATGAACACACAGAACCGCTATAAAAAGGTGGAAAAGCAAACGGAAGAAATATTTAACATTAATTTGCTTTGGGAATAAATACAATAATTGTATTTTTGTCGATGTAAGGGGAGAGAAATTTCCCCTTCTTTTAACTTCAAAAATATTAAGTTTTTGTATGCAATAATTGTAATTTCGATATGACAAGAAAAGAGGAATTTAAACTGATTTACAGCTATTTGCAAGGAAAGCTGACAAGCAATCCGGCTTACGAGTTCTGTCTAAAAAGAAAGGACAGAGAGAAATTGGATGAGTTTTTGTCCAACGATAAAGTAGGGAATCTTTGGGAATATCTTACGTTTCAGTTCAACCGGCAGATGTTTGTTCTCACCCTATCTAACCTTCCGATAGTTCCTCTTATGAATGTCATAGGAAAAACAGCCATAGACAGATGGAAAAAAAGAACAAAAAGGGACATATACTTCACTTCTAAATTTGTGATGGAAAATGAACTTTTTAATCCTATAAAAAATGAAGAAGGAGGTGTTTCGGAAAGTTACCTGGACGAGCAAAGGAAACTCTATTTTGATTCTCCTGAAGGATATATCCTATGTGATAGCTTCGATGGCTATTTGCTTGATGAAGAAAAATGCAAAGGTTGCAGATATATACGGTTATGTAAAGAAAAAGAGAATGAAAAGAAGAAAAGAACTTGAAGTAAAGATTGTTCCTTGTTTTTATGACACAAAAAGAGCAGAGCTTTTGATTGTAAGGTATGGGTGGTTTGGGAATCCTAAATTTATAAAGAGCTTTGGTTTTGTCTATCTTTCGGATAAGAGAAGTGAAAAAAAGATAGATTGGGTGATTGAATTAGTAGAGAGGTTTAACAAAATACAAGAAATGCGACATGAAAGAAGAAAGAATAATGTATGATGTGCGTTATGCCCTTACAAATGGAACTATAAACAAGGTTATTGTGGAGGGGAGTGAATTTAAGAACAAGGATTTGGTAATCGTCAAAGGAGAATGCGTTTTTCAAGAGTAGGCAGTGATGTTTTCTTTACCGAAGAAGAAGCAAGGAAAGGTGCTAATGAAAAGGTTAGAAAACGGATATTGTCATTGGAAAAACAGATTGAAAAGTTGAAAACCTTAAAGTTCTGACAATATGGGAAAGCGGAAGCATAAAGCAAGACAGAAATTTCTTGATTCTCTTACAGAAGAAGAGAAAATAAAAAGAGGTATGTGGGGATATTTGCCCGCAAAAGACGGAAAGAAAGTCTTATGTAGAGGGGATATAGACACAATGCTTTTTATTCCTCTGATAACAAAAGAAGAACCTGTAGGCTTTTGGGCTTTTGTACAGGACGGAAAACTTTTGGGTAACTGGTGACATGGGATTGCAAAAGAAAGAAAAATATGAAGCAAGACCTTGTGTCTGTTGCAAGCAGAGCCATTATATCTACAATAGGATGAAGTGGCTCTGTAAGGAATGCGACAAGAAAATAGGAAAAGAAAGAAGAGGTGATCTTAAATCCCTATTCATGGAAATATGGGAAGAAAGAGAACATGTATGCGCGAAATGTGGAAAGCCTTTGGGAGATGAACCGAAAGCCATTTTCTTTTCACACATACGATCACGCGGAGCAAGACCGGATTTGAAAATGGACAAAGATAACATTGAACTTCTTTGCTCCGCTTGTCATAGGTTACATGAATTTGGAGAAAGGGAAATTTTATGAGGAAAGTAATCGCCGTATCAATATTATCTTTGTTTCCGTTACTTGTTTCTGATATTAGAGTTTCTGCTATCAGTAACAAGAAAGACGCGATGGACAGGGTGGTTTGGGAAAGATTGGTTCATGCTATTTGCATGGTTGAATCAGGCTGTGACGATAGTGCAAGAAATCCTAAAAGTTCAGCTTCCGGCAGATTTCAAATGTTGAAAATTTATGTGGATGAGGTGAACCGTATCAAAGGAAAGAAAGTTTATTCCTATAACGACAGGTTCGATCCTTTGAAAGCAAGAGAGATGTTTGAAATTTACCAACAGCATTACAATCCAAACAAGAACATTGATAGGGCAATTATCCTTCATAGAGGAAAGAAGTCAAAGAGCTACATTAAGAATGTAAAACAAGAAATGTGCAATTTATAAATTTTGATGCCATGAAAGTATGTTGGACAGAAGAAGGAAACTACTTCGAAGGGGAAGTGATTGATTCCTACCCTGTGGAAGATGGGACGATGCTAGTGGTAGAAGCAGAGAACAACCGCAAAAGGTTTGTTCTTAGAGAATGGAACACATTAATTGAAATAGGGGAGGATGGAAATGAAACTAAATGAAAACATGGAATTGCTTCTTACTTCTATTTCCGAATTGCTTGGGGATATGAAAATGAACGTTTTCAAAGAGAAACTGGAGAAGGTGATTGCTCTTCCAAGTGACACAAGTGTAGCGGATTTTATAGAAGAATACACAAAATGGAGCGAAAAGAACTATTTCAAGAAAGAGAGACTGTTTGTCTTTTCAAACGGGAAACTGGCACTTACAAGGATATACATAGTCTCTGCTGAAATGAAATATACGGATGAGGGGATACCGGAAATAATCATAAATGAAATGCCGGATGCTGTTAATCTAAAGGATAACCCCTATAAAAATATCCATATACGATATGAAAACGAGGGTGATTGTTCTCGTGATTTTGATAGACTGAAATTAGTTTTAAACTGATAGAGCGTGGAAATATTAACAAAAAATTTGAATCTTACAGGAATGACAGAGTATTTCAATCAACATTTCTCGAAAAGAAATGGTAAGAAATTCACTCTGTGGGATATTAGAGCTTATAGTATGACAGGAAATGTTCCTGTTTATATAGGTGGAGGAAATCTGTATATCGATCCATGTGTACCGGAAGGAGGAAATGTAAGACTTTGGCAGCTTGTAAGAGATACAAACAGACAAAAATTTAGAAGATGAAAACAAAAGTGTATGTTAGCTTGCCTATAACAGGGCATGATTTGGAAGAAACAAAGAAATATGCAAATCAAGTCAAGAAATGGCTTGAAGAGAAGGGATATGAAGCGATAACACCTTTTGACGCTTGCAGTGAACCGGATAAACCCTATTCCTATTACATGGGAGAGAGCGTTAAGGCTCTTTTAGAGTGCGATGCCGTTTATTTTGTTTTTGATTGGGCAGCATCAAAAGGTTGCATGGCAGAGTTTGAGGTAGCAAGAGTTTACGGGAAACAAATAATGATGTAGAGATGAAAAGCTCGAGTAAATATATAATATGCTATGACTGCGAGACAGGATCAATTCCTTCTGCTGAAAAGCCTGCTTTTGATACTATAGCATTAATAGAATTGGCCTTTGTGGTAATAGACATGGAAAAGTTGGAAGTTTGCGACGAACTGTCTATGATATTCCCGCGTGATTACAAAGAAGGTCTTATCTATTCTTCGGAAGCAGAAGCGATACACGGGATAACAGAAACAATCCAAAAGGAAAAGGCTATTCCTTTGAAGGATATATTCAAGAAATGCCAGGCACTTTTTAAGAAGTACAAGAATCCCAGACAAATGTGTACATTATGTGGACACAATATAGTAGGGTTTGATAATGCCTTTTTGGAGAACTTCTTCAAGTTCATGGGGGATGATTTAAAGAAGTATGTAAAGTTTTCTATCGATACAATGCAAATGGCACACATGTCTTACCCGGAACTAGAGAATTACCAACTTCATACTGTTTGTGAAAAAGAGGGCATTGATTTGGTGAACGCTCATCGTGCAGGTGATGATACCTATGCCAACGCACTACTTATGATCAATTTTGTAAAAAAGTTAAGGGGAGAAGGTGTATCTGACGGTGGAACTTCATCTGCGCGAAATCCCTTTCGAGAAAAATTTGCTTTGTAGAAATGGCAGTCATATATAATTCAAAAGGAGGAATACTTACCGAGCTACAGTCAAAAAGGTTGTTTACGACAGTGGACGACATTATAGACCGACTTCCTTCCACTACTGTGCGATCCTTGTTTTCTGGTGGCAGTAGAAAGGATTTGGATAAAATGTTAGACACTATAATCAATCAGACCGAGTATGCCATGAATTTTGGACGTTCGCTTGACACGGAAAAGCTGGGGTATGTGGACAATCTGTTTGCTTCAATGGATGAAAATCTAAGGATTCTGTCTTTTAATTATTTCAAGGCGACAGTCCTTTCTAATTTCAATATGGGATGGCGAAACTTGGAATGGGGGAATCTTACGCAGCTATTCCCCTGGAGTAGTTATTTGTGTTCGCGAAGTAGTGGAAAGTGCGAAGCTCCTGATACTTTGATAGTTATGGCAGATGGTTCGTTAAAAAAAGTCCAGGATATAAGAGTAGGTGACAAGGTGATGGGACAAGACTTGAAATGTCGCAATGTCTTGGAACTGCATCACGGAGAAACCTATATGTACGAAGTAAGACAGAAAGGTGGAGACAGTTATATAGTAAGCGAAGGACACATTCTTTGTCTTGCTGACGGCACTTATATTCCTGTTGAAATCGCCGAAATGAACCAAAGGAGAGGCGCTAAATATGAAGGTTACAGAGTTTCAAGAGATGGGAAATTCAAGAAAACGGAAATCTTTATAACCTTACTGGATGAAGGTGAGTATTACGGTTTTGCTTGTGATGGAGATCATAAGTTTTTGCTCGCTGACGGCACAGTAACGCACAACAGCTTCGAGTGGTGTTACGCATTCCCTTTATGGAGGTTATACTCCTATACACGTCCTATGCTGTATGGAGGGGACACGATAGACAATAAGAACCGAAAAGAAACTGCTATGATCACAAATACAATGACACTTGCAAAAGTGCATGTGAATAAGATCATAGAGGAAATATCCACCAATGACATATTAAAAGAAAAACTTGATCCGAACGGTAAGGCTAAACTTGGAGAGACGGCAATAGAAGGTGAAAATGGTGCAATTCTTCATGTTCGCGGTAAGGATGGTTTTATTCGTGGTTTGCACGTTGGAGCAGCAATCATAGATGATATGCCGGATGAAAGTTCTCTTTACAGTGATGAGCAAAGAGAAAAGCTAAAGGAAACATTTAGAGGGACTATTACTCCTATTGTTGAGCCTTACGGATATCTGATTGTGTCCGGTACACCTTATTCTACTGCTCCTAACGAATTGTACAATGTCATTAAGGGAGATAAGCGTTTTTATCTGTTCGAATATCCTATCATATTCCCGGATGGACGACCTCTTGCCCCTGACAGATATATGTTTGAAGATATAAAAAGGAAAAGGACAGAGCTTGGTTCTATTGTGTTTGCACGAGAGTACCTTGTGATTCCTATTTCGGACAACTCAACTATTTTCCCATATGAATATCTTAGAAGGGCAACTACCGGCATGGATAAGGTTTCCTTTGCGGACAGCATAGAGTTTTATCCGTTCGAACTTCAAAGGGTGGTAGTGGGGTGCGACTTTGCCGTCTCTGGTAATATTGGTGCTGACTATACCGTATATTCTGTTTGGGGAGTCGACTTTTCAGGCAATTATTATCTTATAAACTATTTCCGTGCAAAAGGTATGTCTCACAATGAACAGGTGGACAAGATTGTTCTTTTCAATCGTTTATACAAACCTGTTAAAATTGTATGTGAAGCTAACGGATTCCAAGGGATATTGTCAGCACTTGCAAGAGAAAGAGGACTTACCAATATCGAACAATTTACCACTACGGAAGGAAACAAGAAGGACTTGTACACCGGACTTCCGTCTTTGTCTGCTATGTTTGAAAGAGGACAGATAAAAGTTCCTTATAAGGAGGGCGAGACAAGAGAAAAAGTGGAGATGATGTTCAGCGAGTTTGCTTCTATTACTTTCAGAAGCGACAAGGGAAAACTGGAGGCAAGTTCAGGGCATGATGATATTGTGATGAGTAACTTTCTGGCTCTCAATACTTTACGTGAGGAAGGTGAAAGCAGTGGTTTTAGTATTAATCTGGTTTAAAATTTGGTATCGTGAATAAACTGAATCCTGGCTTTATGTCCGAAATATTTAAATTGATGTTTTCGGATGAAGTCATAATGTGCATAGCATCGGAGCATCTGAAATATGAATTGATCCCTAAAGAATGGTCTGGATACAAATTCATACTAAGAGAAGCTGTCGATCAATATAGAGAAAAGGGGAAGCTTCCCGCGCTTGGTGCTATCTGTCAAAAATTTTCTGACAATGACTTTGTGTTGGATGCTGCAAAGGAAATAAAGAAAGCCAATTTGATAGACAGAGAAATAGCAATAGACCAACTTCAATCGTTTGTGAAAGAGACGGAGTTCGAACTTCTTTCCAAAAGGGTACATGATCTTTATGAAGAAGGAAAGAAAGAAGAGGCGATCCGTGTCAATGCAGAAGAATCACAAAGGATTGTGGAGATGTCTTTTCGTTCCAAATCAGGGGGTTTTCAGTCTGTTTTCGGGGGTTTCCAGCAGCGTATGATTGAAAGACGCATGGATGCTGCTACAATAACGGAAAAGCCAGTAAAAATTCCTTTCGGAATTGACAGGTTGGACGATGTATCTTTCGGTGGTATGGAAATAGGTGATACAACGCTTTGGATTGGAAGGTCTGGAGTTGGGAAGAGCAGTGTATTAAAATGGCACGGCTATTCTGCTGCCCTTAGAGGTGTTCCGGTTCTTCATATCCAGTTGGAAGGTGGTGCGAAAGCCTGTATGCGAATATATGATCAGCTTTGGTCAAACCAGTCCTATTCCAATATCAAATCAGGTAACATTGATCCCAACGATAAGAAAAAGATTGAAAAGGCGATTGAAGAAATTAAAGAATCTGGTTCAGATATAGAGGTGTATGGTTTCAAGAAGTTCGGGCAGGCTTCTATGAGCGATATAAGGCAGCTATGTTATGACTATTTCAATACACATGGGCGTTTTCCTGGGTTGGTAGTTTTGGATTCTTTGGACTTGATAAAGACCGGCATTTCCAAAAAAATAGATAGCGACCCGGATTACAAGAAAGAAAAGCTACAGACTTGCGCACAGCTTCTAAAGAACCTTGCCGACGAGATTGAAGCTCCTATTATCACAACAACACAAACAAGTGATGTGCCTTTTGAAGTATGGAACAATCCTGACAAAGTAATAGACCGTTCCTATACGGAAGGAGACAAGACACTTGTAAAACCTTTTTCCTTTGTGTTTACGCTAAATATGACAATAGAGGAAAAGTCCAACGGCACGGCACGTATCTATGTGGACAAATTGCGTGACTACAAAGAAAGTCAAGAAGTGATAACGATTGCTACCAATTACGACAAGCGCAGGTTCTATCACAGGGGACGGACAATGGAGATGTACAATCAAATATCCGAAAGAAAGGAAGCGAAAAAGACGGCAAGGAAGAAAAAGTCTGACGAACAAAAGATGGAAACGATATGATACGGATTGACGAAGAAGAAGTAAAGGCTGTGTTCGGACTTAGAATATTCGGTTCGCAAGGGTGGCTTTCAAATAAAGGGATGCCTTGCCCCTATTGTGGGAAGGAAAAGAAATGGGGTGTCAAGATAGATGTGCACGGGGGAGTTTTCCATTGCTGGAAATGTGGAGCAAAAGCATCTTTCAAGGATTTTCTGGAAAAGGTAGGAAGAAAAGACCTTATACGGATGGAGTATCAAAATTCTATAAACATAAAACTTACTCCTTTGAAAGATGAGAAAGAGGAAAATGAGGAAGAAGAACTTCCTGTTCCGAAACTTCCTTTCCGTCTTGAAAGAATAGTATCAGACAGCTATCTTGATGGAAGGGGTTTTAAGAAATACCATTACGATCTTTTTGAGCCTTCTGAAACAAATTCCGTTCTTGAAAAGAACTTGCGAAACTATATCATTTTCAAAATGAAGATGGATGGTAAGCTGGTAGGATGGCTTGGAAGGAGTAGGTATTCTAAAGAATGGCATAAAAAGGATTTGGAAAGGGCAAAGGAAACAGGAACTAAGCCTCATTTAAGATACGAAAACAGCATAGGAACGAACTTCACGAAGATACTGGGAGGCTTTGACGAGCTTTCTTCTTCGGTCAAAGATGTTATCATAGTGGAAGGGTTGTTTGACAAGGTAGGAATAGACAATCTTTTGCAGCTTTGGGATTGCAACAGTTTGAAATGTGTTTTTACGTTTGGAAATAGCATCAGCAAGGAACAAATCTCCTACTTGGAAAGAAAAGGTATCAAGAATGTGATCCTTATGTATGATGATGCAACTGTAGAGGAATCAAAAAGTGCAGGGCTTATGCTGGGAAAGAAATTCAACACAAAGATAGCCTATCTTTATAAATCGGGTATTGATCCTGGTGATATGGATATGAATTATTTAGATGATGTGTTGAATAATCTCTATGATCCTATTAATTTTTATGTGTCTAAAATCAAGAAGTTATGGGTGTAAAAGCTAACTTTGTCAAAAATCATATATCATCATGGAAAAAAGCAGAGAATTGTCGGTAGACGAATATTTGAAGGTACTTCAACTGGAATACCTTACAAACAAAGTAAGAAGCCTTATTTTTGATCGTCTGGAATTTGTCAAGATGGCTTCTGATATAGCAGAGTTCAAAAAGGAAAGGATAGAGCTTCTTTCCAAACGTCACTTCAAACCTTCTATTTTTATGTCGACGGAAGAGTTTTTGAACTTTTATGAGAACGAGTTCTTGAATCCTTTCGGACTTCCCAATTTCCAGTATAGTAATGATAATAAAAAACGTGCTTCACAGTGGTATTGGGACGTTGTTCATTTGCTTGGGAAGAATCAGGTTGTCATTTACAAAGACTGCGAATATCCTATATTGGGAAATAATATGAAGGATCAGATGGTTTGCATTCAGATAGGTAAAAAGAGGAAAAATGTAAAGTATTCAGAAATCAAGATACAGAAACTTGTGATGTGTTTTGATGGTAAATTATTATAAATCAATAAATTATTTCGAACTATGAATTTTAAAGAGTATGAAGCTCACGCAGCTTCAACAGCTTGCTATCCAAAAGAGGTAGCTATTCCGTATGTGACAATGGGTCTTACCGATGAACTGGCAGAAGTTTATGAAAAAGTAGATTGCGCAGCCGAAGCAAAGGAAATTATAAAGGAAATAGGAGATGTCCTTTGGTATGTTGCCATGATAAGACAGGAACTTGATTTGCCGGAATTGGAATTTCCCGAAATCATTTTAAAACTGAATGACGAGGATGTTTATCGTTTAAGCCCTTCTTATTTGCTACAACAAGTAGGCATTATCAGCGGACATGTAAAGAAATTCTTCCGGGATGATGATTACAAAGCTGGATTCCCGGAAAAGAGAAAAGAGGCATGTCACAAGGCTTTGGAACAAATTTTACAAGGATTACAGAACCTTGCCGTTTACATTGAAGGAGATAAAGGTGACTATTCTTTAATATCCATTGCAAAGGGAAATGTAGAAAAGCTGGCCAAAAGAAAAGCCGAGAATAAAATACATGGGGACGGTGACAACCGGTAACTATTATGGTACGTGCTGTTACTTTTTTAGGAGCTTCTTGCGTTGGAAAGACATCTGTTTTTGATCTTATCGAAAAGGACAGATCGTTTGCCAGATTCGCCAAAATAGGCAGCATATCAAGACAACTTGTAAAGGAAGGGGAAATAGACCCTTCCTTTAATTCTGTCCCCAGTCAAAGGGCGATATTTGACAAGTATCTTGAAGTGCTGCACGGTGAAAACTATATTTCCGATAGAAGCGTTATTGATGTTCATACTTTCACAAGGACACTGCCCTATTCGATTTCGTTAGATAATGAATTAAGGCGGCAGTCGGATTTGATAAGCCTTAATGAGTATTATCTTCCCGTTATCTTTTATTTTCCTATCTATTGGAATGTTGAAAGTGATGGAGAAAGATTGAGCGATGAAAACAGGAGAAGAAAATGGGACAGTGAGATAAGGAGATTCTTAATAGACAAGAGATTGCCCTACGAAGTTATACCAAACGACACTCCTTTTAATAGGGTAAGATTTATAAAGAGTGTACTTTCTACAAGAATGAATTTACGTTAAATTCATTGTTAAAATCGGCAAAACTTCAATTATTGTATGCAATAGTTATATATTTGCCGATAGAAAACGAAAAGAAGACAATATGGAGACTTTATTTAATGAGTTGGAAGAATATCTTTCTTCCAATACAATACAATACACTTCTGACAGGGAAAACTATACCGTGTCATTTGATGGAAAGACATACGAGTTTTTTCCTCCAAATGATGATGGATATTTCTTTGATGAAGACTTCCGGTGGGATAATGAAACTACCGAATACGATGGATATGTCTTTCGTTTTGGTGGCGTATGGTACACTATAGAGAAAGGACAGGAACGTGACCCTAAGCTGAATCGTGTAAAATGGAGAGGGCAAAGCGAAGTGGCAGGGCTTTCTTCCAATTTTTTGGGTGTACATGGTTCGTTTGAGCTTCTGAACGGAACAAGCCTATACTCCGATTGGGTAAAGAAAGCCAAATTCTTAGGGATTGAACGTCTTGGGATAGTGGAAAAAGGAACGCTTGCAGGAGCTTTAAAGTTTCAGAACGCTTGCAAATCTGTAGGGATCATTCCTGTGTTTGGGTTGGAAGTCCCTGTAAAAGATGAAAAAAAAGACATTTCGTTCACTTACAAAATTTATGCCCAAAACGAAAAGGGGTGGCAGCATCTTCTTGCCATCAACAAAATAATCAATTGTGATTCTTCCGGGAAATTCATAACCCCTAAAGACATATCGGAGCATACGGAGGATGTGTTTATTGTTTTTGATCCAAAAACAATTGATTATACTGATGTTCCTATTCTTTTAAGAAACAAGCATAACGTGTTTTGGCAAGCTGATACAGTGGAATATGCAAAGTTCAACAGAGATACAGAATATCTTACAAACTTTGAAGCCTTTTACAAGTCGAAAATGAAACCTGTAGCACTTTGCGATGCCTTCTATATCGAACCGGAATATTACATTTTAAGGGAAACTGTAAATAAGATAGGAAAGAAGGTTAATCATAAATCCTACAACCAGTATTTTAAGGATGAAGTGACTTACATGGAAGAACTTCTTTCTCTTTTTGGGGATCAGTCTGTAGGGGAAGCCTTTTATTTAAAGGCACGAAAAAACATGGATATGATTGCAGAAAGTTGCAACTTTGAAATTCCTACTGACAGCAGGCATCTTCCTCGTTACGAAATGACAAAAGAGGAAAAAGAAAAGTATGAATCCAACGAAGATATGTTTGATTCCCTTATCTATGAAGGGATAGAGAATAAACCGGAACTTTTAGAAGATTATTCGGAAGATGTACTGGTAGAACGGATTGAAAGAGAATCCGATACGATCAAATTTGGAGATGTAGTGGATTATTTTTTGATCTTACGTGATATCGTCAATTGGTGTAAGGGGAACGATATTTTATTAGGTGGAGGAAGAGGTTCGTCAGCAGGTTGTTTGATTTCTTACCTTTTTGGTATTGTAAATACAAATGCCTTAAAGTTTAACTTACTTTTTGAAAGATTTTTGAACAAAGGACGTTTAGGGCGTTTTGAAAAGAAAGAAATGTATAAAATTATTTTAGAAAATGGAGAAGAAAAACTCCTTCCTATTAATAAAAACACAAAAAATATTAAAGTTGGAGATGATTTGAACATTGATTAGGATTTATCGCTTTATTTGCAAATAAAAATGCAAGAAATTTTAAATAAGTGTGTTCGGTATTCTATGAAACCTATTCCTAAAAAGAAAAACAAAGGGTGGAATACTTTTTATTTATATAGAGTAGAAAACCTTATTACAAAAGAGTTTTATATAGGTTTTAGAGTTTGTAATAAAGCAAATCCATTAAAAGATAGATATTTTGCAAATGGGTTGTTTTTAGATAAGGACGATAATATAATCAATCCCAGAAACAATAAAACTAATTTTGTAAAATCTGTATGTAGATACGGACGTGATGCTTTTAGGAAAGAAATTATTTGTTATTTTGAGAATAAACAAGATGGGTTAATTTCTGAAAGAAATGTTGTTGACGAAGAAATGTTGAAAAATCCATTGTGTTTAAATATGGCGTTAGGTGGAGGGCATCCGCCTACGGGGTCAGGACGACAAAATAACAATTATGGCAACTATTGGACAAAAGAACAAAAAAAGAGAATGTCTGAATTAAGAAAGTCTAATGGAAAATCAAAAGGCGTTCTTAATATAAAGGCAACTCCTTGTACAGTGTTTGATTTTAGAACGTTAAAAATTTATCATTTTGACTATATAGGTGAAGGTGTAAAATTTTTTGATTTAAAATACTTGACAATAGAAAAGGTTTTAAGATTTAGATACTTGACATTAAAAGGACACTTAAATAAAGAAGAAATAGATTGTTTTATTGATAAATGTAAAGATACAGAAGTTTTAAGTCCATATTTGGCTAATATGCTTTATTTAAATAAAAAAACCAGAGAAGAAATGGTTGAGTGTGGGCTATCTAAAGTATATGCTACAAAATTTTTAAAAAGTATAAAGAATGAAAGTAACAAAAATTGAAAAAATAAAGGTGGAGCGATTTGTGTTTGGATCGCTCCCTGATTAATTACCCCCTTGTTTTCGGACAAGGGGGTGGGTTAGACATAGATACAGACGTTCCAGGAGAGAAAAGGCCATTAGTAAAACGATATATGGAAGAACGTTTTGGAGAAACACAGGTTTGTTCTGTAGGTACATACACTACCTTGCAGATAAAACAAGCTATAAATGACGTAGGAAAGATTTATGGAGCTTCCATCCCTACTCTTAGAAGAATTTCCAAAATGATAGAAGATGTAAAGACGGAGGAAGATTTTCTAAGACTTGCCTGTAGAAAAGAAGAAATAGCACAATTCGTGAACAAATATCCCGAAATGATGAATGTCGTTTTCCTTCTTCTTGGGCAACAAAAGGCAGCTTCCATTCATGCTTGTGCCATGATGATTTTCCCAAAGGAAAAGACAATGTATGAGTGGTGTCCTGTAAGAAAAGTGGACGACCTTGTCATTAGCGAATGGGAAGGCGGAGAAATGGATGAGGCAGGGTTTCTGAAAGAAGATATTTTAGGGATCGAACAGCTTGACAAGTTCAATGACATTTTGAATTTGATAGAAAAGAATACTGGAAAGAGAATCAATCTCTATACAGATATAGAATATAATGATCCAGAAGTGTACCGCTATTTTGCAAACGGTTGGCTTAGCGACATATTCCAATTCTCTGCAAAGGGACTTTCTTCTTACACGCAGAAAATGAAGCCTAAAAATATGGATGATGTAATTGCTGCACTCTCCTTGTTTCGTCCTGGGCCAATGGAAAACGGTTTTCACATGGATTATATTGCATTGAAAAATGGCGAGAAAGAGCCTGAATATCCTATTGGCACAGAAGAAATATTGAAAGATACTTACGGGCTTCTTGTCACACAGGAACAGATCATGAATATTTGCAATCAACTTGCTGACTTTGACTTAGTTACGTGTGATAAAGTACGCAAGGCATTGGGGAAGAAAAAGTTAGATGTTCTTCTTCCGTTGAAGGCAAAGTTCATAGAAGGGTATGCGAACAAATTCGGAAGCAAAGGTGCAACTAAAGAGAGCGCAGAACATCTTTGGGATCAGATGGAAGAATTTGCTAAGTATAGTTTTAACCGCTGTATTTCAGGAAGTTACAAGTTTTTAAGAAATTGTTGTAGAAAGGGTGTCAGGAATCCTACTATTGAGGAAATGTATTTAATCCGTAATGATCTTTCTTTTGCGAAAGCAAATAATTGGCTACCTCTTAGAAGTAAATATATGAGATTGGGGTATGGAGAATGTCTTACTATGTGTGAAGATGGTAGAATTAGAACACGTAAGATTAAAGATATTCGATTTGCTGGCGTAAGACAAACTTATAAAATTACTTTAGAAGACGGCCGATATATTTCTGTTACCGATAATCACAAATTTCCTACTCAAAGAGGAAAAGTGATGTGTAAAGATTTAATAGTAGGGGAAGATAGCTTGTTTGTTCAATTGCCGTATGAAAAAACGGATAGTCAAAGATATAATTTTACTGATTTTAGAGGTAAAAATTGGAGTAAGGGTCATCCTGAATGCCTTAATTCAAAAAAAGGACACATAGGCTTTGTAAAGACAAATGGAGAATCTGCTAAATTTGAATCTTTTAGAGAGCAAAACGGAGGGTTTGGTATTTGTAAAATTTGTGGGAAAGAATGTCGATTAGAGATACATCATGTTGATGGGAATAGACGTAATAATGAAAATGAAAACCTTATCTCTATTTGTGCTTCTTGTCATAAGAAAATTCATTATCGAGAATTTAATAGGACGAAACGAGGGGAGAAAGGTTACCCTTCTAAGTTAATAAAAATTGCAAGCATAAAGCCTGACAAAATAGAAAATGTGTATGATGTTGAGGTGGACGATCCCAATCACAATTTTTGTATAGATCAAGGTATCGTTACTTGCAACAGCCACGCTGCTGCTTACGCTATCAACGCTTACAATTCTTTGTGGCTGAAAGTACATTATCCATTGGAGTTTTGGTCGGTTGCCTTATCTCGTGCAAGTAAAGATGATTTTCCTCGTTATATTAATGAGATGAATCAAACGGAAGGGATTGAAATCAAACCTGTTAATATCAACAAATCTGATGTTGGTATCGTGGGTGATAAAAAGAGCAATAGTGTTTATTGGGCACTCAATGCCACCCAACAAGTCGGAGAAAAGGCACAACAACAGATCATTGAGGAACGGGGAAAGAATGGAGAGTATTTTTCTTTGGAAGAGTTTGTAGACCGTCATTCCTTTAAAGGTTCTTCTGTTAATAAGTCCACTGTTGAAAATCTTATTTATTCAGGTGCTTTTGACGAGATGGACGAAACAAGAGAGTTTTCCAATATCTTCTCTGCAAGGGAATATATGCTTGGGAAATATCGAGAAAAGAACCGTATCAAGATAGATAGGGAAAAGGACGAATACAGCGTTGCTTTCAGCAAAAACAAGATAGGTAAGGATTGGTGGTGGCTTTTGCAGCAGAAAAACAAGTCCGGTTTCGCTTTCTTTGATTACAAGAAATTGGCAGAGGAATACCTTGGTCCGAAAGCAAAGACTGCGGAATATTACGATGTGGACGATTTGCAAAACTATGACGGTTCTACTTATAAAATGGCAATGGTGGGAGGATATGTGTTGGAAGTGGAAGAAAAGGAGTCAAAAACAGGGGCATTTGCCAGCCTTCTACTTGAAAACAACTACAAATTCCTTCGTGTGGTGATATTCCCTGCCGACTATATGGACAAAGAAGAATATATCCAAAGTTGCAAGAAGAACATCTTACTACTTACTGGAAAGGTTTCTTTTGATAGGTTTAAAGAGGAATATGTGATACAAGCAAATGGAAATAGTCAATTTGTAAAACTGGGAGTGTGATGGAAAAAGAAGAGAAAGAAAAGATTTTATGGGATTGTATTGAAAATCGTGCCGGTGAAAGGGCAAAAGATTTTTCATTTCCGATAGATATTTTTAATGGCATTTTAGATGCAATGGAGCAGTATGCTAATTTAAAGATGAAAGAAAATGAAATTGGTTAGGAATATTGGTGACAAGGCTATAGTCTTGATTTCAAATGACCTTAAAAATGAACTGGATATGGATACTGTAACTTCTATAGACCATTCCAACCTGTACGGGGAGATAGCTACAAGTTCAGTCTTATTGAACAAAGTAGGACTTCTTCGTGCACAAGCTGAATCTGAATATGAAGCAGCAAAGTTGGAATTTTCTGTACATAAAGCACAGCTTTCTACAGAGATAAGACGGGAATCTATTGTGAATGCCGGAAAGGTCAAAGTGGAAGATATAGGACTTGTGAAACTTACAGAAAGTTCTTTGGAAGATATTCTTGCTATCAATCCAGAGCTTAATGCAATGCAAAAGACACTTGTCAAGAAGAAAAAGCATTTGGCGGAAATAGATAGTCTCTATTGGGCATTGCAGTCGAAAGACCGAAAATTAAACAACTTAGTTCCAAAAGTTACACCGGAAGAGTTTTTGGATAATTTAGTGGAAGGAGAAATAAATACATTCATAATCAAAAAAGAAAAGTAAGGTATGAGAATTAAATTAACAGAAAATTATTTTGTCGAACAAAGTACGAATGCACCACATTTATGGGATTTGTACCGTAAAAGAACAGCAAAAGAAACTGGAAAGCAATATGAAACAGCAGAGGCTTATGGATTAGATTTAAAGCAAGTGGCGGGAAAAGTCCCTATTTTGAAATTCTTTCAAAAGAAGGGGAGGTTGCTACATTCGAAGAATTTGTAAAAGAATTTGAGAGTAAGCAAAAAGAGATTATTTCAGAGTTTATAAAGCAAGTGAAAGAATCAAAATAATTTAAGTATCAACATTTTAAAACATTAGAGTTATGAAATTTGACAGATCGAAGTTCAAAAAACAGTCAGTAGAAGATTTGGATTCAGAAGTAAAGCAAGCAGAAAAGACAATGCGAAAGGGTGGTAAATCTTACACCGGATTTGCTACCGTCCAAAAAGGAAAGAATACATTCCGTGTAGCTCCTTCAATGGGTAAAGCCTATGTCGCTTGCAAAATGTCAAAGCTCCGCGTGGAAGTTCCTACTTATGACGAGAACGGTAACGTAACAGGGAAGGAAGTGAAAGACAAGAACATTTTTTGCGCGGACGTACATGGGCGCAACCTTCTTAAAGGGAAAGACCCTATCGTCCTTTATTGCGACTATGTGAGAAAGAAAGCATCCGAAGAATATCAAGATGATACGGAAAGACGTAAGTACCTCAATCCTATCATGGGTTACAAGAAAGGTAACAAGTTTGTATGGGGTATCAATCCTACGCTGGCTTATGTTTGCTATGTGTATCAAGGGAATAAAGATTTTGCTCGTTTGCAGCTTTATGGAACATGGATGAACCGTATAAAGGAAATTTCTGTAGAACAATCTGATGATGATACGGTTTCATTTGATATCTTTTCACAGATGGAAGGTGCTTATCCTCTTGTAATCACAATGGGGGAAGATGATAAAGGCAAAAAGACCTATTCTTTATCTGCCGGCATACCGAAGAAAGGTCAGTCATGGGATGAATTTTTTGAAGAAACTGCTATCCCGGACGAAGACATGGAGTATTTCTTGAATGAAGTTCCTTCGCTTGAAGAAATTTACAAAGATTCTTACAGAACAAAGGATTTTGAAATGGCTTTGGATGGATTGAAACGCTTCGATGAAGAAAACAATTATGATATCTTTTCCGACGATGAGTTCTTGAATGAAATTGAAGAAATGGCAGCAATGCTTCCAGACGATAGTCAATCAGAGGAAGATAAGAAAACCCCATTTGACGAGGACGAAGATGAAGAAGAAAAACCTGCACCCAAGAAACAGGTTGTAAAAGCTCCAGCTTCGGAAAAGGCAGCAAAAGTCGCTTCCTACCCTCCGCTTTCTAAGATGAAAGCCTTTTTGTCGCAATATATTGATGAAGAATATCCTGGCATGGAAATTCCATCCGATCTTACAATCACAGAACTTCGTGAATGGTACGATCTGGCACAAAAGGGAGAAGCGTTGCCTTTCCCGGAAGGCGAAGAAGAGGATACAGAACAGGAACATGAAACTGAATATGACGATGATCGGGCAAAAGACGAACCGGAAAAGGAAGATGGGGAAGATGAACATCCCGCAGGGGAGGAAGAGGAATCTCCTATTGACGAAGAACAGACGGACAATGATGAAAAGCTATTGGAAGCCAAAAAGCGTTTGCAGGCTTTGAAAGCTAAGATGAAAAAGAAATAATTTTCTTTTCGTTTTCCTAATATATTAATCAGAAAGGGGATGGAGAATTTTGTGTTCCTCCCCTTTCCCAACAATTTCGATCATGAGCAGCAAATATTTAGCTATAATTTCAACGGATCATCATCTTACTGCCGATAATGCTACTATTATAAAAGATATTCTTTTGGAAGAACTTGACTTGGCAGAAAAGAAAAAGATACAAACCCATATATGGTTGGGCGATGTTTTTGATAACAGGGTATCGCAAAGAGAAGTGTGCCTTTCCACATTGAATGATGTCCTGGAAGAATACGACAAACGCGGACACCATGTGATCTGTATTCCCGGCAACCATGACAAAACATCCTACACAAGCAAGAAATCGTTTCTTACTCCTTTTAAATATCATCCGTCTTTTACTTTGGTAGAAGAATTGGACGGAATGCAAGTAGAAGGTGTGTATTGCTTTTTTCTTCCGTTTTTTACAGATGATATTCTTTTGGATGAACTGGAAGAAATAGGGGATAAAAGAAAGAAGAATATCCTCTTTGGACATTTTGCGGTCACAGGAAGCAAGAACATGGACGGATCGGAAGTGTCCAACCTTTTAAAACCTTCCATGTTCCAGATGTTCAAAAAAGTGTACTTGGGACACTATCATAACTACCAACGGGTAGGAGAGAACATCTATCATTTAGGAAGTGTCCAGCAAAACAACTTCGGGGAAGATGAAAAGAAGGGTTTCTGGCTTTTGGATTCGGATTTGAATGTAGACCTTGTTTCTTCCACAAAAGGGCAAGTATTCAAGAAACTGGAAATCGATTTGGGGGAAACTCCCCACAAACAGGCAGTGTCACTTATCAAGAAATTCAAAAAGGAGAACCCTACTGCCCATGTAAGGGTGGAAGTCTGGGGAGAACAATCTTCACTTGATGCCTTTGATAAGGATGCCTTTACAAAAGAAGGTATAGATATCAAGAAAAAGTTCAAGGAAGTGGAAGAAAAACATTCTATACTGACAGAAGTAAAGACACTTGACAAAAAGGACATAGAAGAAAGATTTTCCGCTTTTTGTAAGGAAAACGAATATGACGAAAAAGAAGGAAAAGAAATTTTAGACAAGTTGATGTATGGCGAAGAAAAAGGAAACTAAGAAAACGGAAGAAGCAGTAACTGGGGAAGTGCAGCAACCTAAAGAAGAAAAGAAACCGAACCGTCTTGGTGATCTTATAAGCCGGATTGAAAGTAGGTTTGGAAAGGAAGCCATAGCGGGAAAGAAGCAAGATATAGAGTTCGTGCATTCAGGTTCTTTCCTGCTGGATGAAATACTTGGTGGAGGATGGGCAAAAGGACGTATTGTGGAAGCTTACGGAGGCTTTTCTTCCGGTAAGACAAGTATAGCTTTCCACCTTGCTACCGAAATCCAAAAACAAGGAATGGCGGTAGGGTATCTTGATACAGAAAATGCAGTTGATCCTAAATACATGGGAGCTATTGGGGTAGACCTTTCTCCTGACAAATTCATTCTTTCTCAACCTTCTACGGCAGAGGAAACGTTAGAAATAGCAAAGGAAATGTGCAATGAACCTTCTATTGGATTGGTGGTGATTGATTCTATTGCAGGGCTGGTTCCTACTGCTCTTTTGAACGGGGAAGCTGGAGATGCTCACATAGGACTTACAGCAAGGCTTTTAAGCTCACAGGTAAATATCTTGAAAAACATCTGCAAGCAAACAGGGTGCATTCTATTCTGCATCAATCAGATAAGATCGAATATAGGCGGATATGGCAATGCCACTACTACGCCGGGAGGATTTGCAATACCTTTTTATGCAAGTCAGAGAGTTGAGCTTGCCCGTGTAGGCTCTGATAAGGAGGGTGAAGTGTCCGTTGCAAACAAAGTGAAGATCACATGCAGGAAAAACAAAGTAGCTCCACCTATGAAAACTTGCAATATTGTTATCCGTTTCGGTGTAGGCATTGACAAGGTGATGGAAATGCTTAACATGGGATTGGACTTAGGTGTACTTACAAAGAAAGGAACGTATATCTATTACGGAGAAGAAAAGATAGGATTCGGCTTTCCTGCTGCAAGGAAGAAGCTGATCAAAGAAACAGAACTTTTTGACAAGATTAAAAAAGATGTCCTTTCAGATTTCAGAAAGAAAGAAGTAACATTTGAAAACAAGGAGGTGGAAGATGAAGCCAATCAAGATTGAAGCAACAAATTTTGTGTCATTCGAGCATTTTGAATACACATTTCAAGATGGGGTAACCGCACTTGTGGGATTGAATAAAACAGACGACAATCAAGGCAGTAACGGTAGCGGTAAAGCGTTGACGATGGATTCCGATATTCTTACCCCTAATGGGTTTGTAAAGATGAGGAATATCAAAGTAGGAGACATTATCCTTCATCCTTCCGGTGCTTATCAGGTGGTGAGAGCGATTCCGTTTCATGATACAGATATTGCATACAAGATTACTTTTTCTGACGGTACGGAAGTAAAATGCAATAAAGAGCATTTATGGAAAGTACGAACAAACCAAAGCGAAGAATGGTCTGTAATTTCGCTTGGCAAAATCATGGAAAGAAGCAAAGATGAAGAAGTGTTTTTTGAAGTTCCTGGGTGTTTCGGCAGACCGTCTAAAAAGATGGTTTCTTTTACCTGTATGGGTGCGGAAGAGCAACAATGTATTACCGTTTCGGGAGAGGACGGAATGTTTATCACGAACAACTACACACCTACTCACAATTCTTCTATGCAACAGGCAGTTTATTTTGCCATAACAGGTAACAATTATCGGAGCAGTATTGACAAGAAACTGATTCGAAACGGTGAGAAGGAAGCGAAAGTATTACTTGATATAGAATGTCCCATAAGGAAAGAAACTCTCCATATTGAGCGCATTTTACCCTTAAAAGGAAGCAGTAAACTTAATGTGTCGTTGAATGGAGAACAGGTCAGTCTTGCTACTGTAAAAGACGGCAACAACTATATCCTTTCATGGATGGGTATTTCACCGGAAGATTTGAAAAGCTATTTTCTTATCTGTAAAGAATATTACAAGTCGTTCTTTAAAAGTTCCAATACGGACAAATTGGCTCTCATAAGTCGTTTTATCAATTATGACTTCTTGGATGGCAGTAAGGATATTATACAAAAGGAACTGGACGAAATTTCATCTAAAAAGTCAGCTATCCAAAGTAAAAGAGATCGTGCGGAAGGGAGTGTAGAAGCATTGCGGCAAATGATAGAGGATGCCGTTAATTTCGACTTCGAAGCGGATCGAAAGGAAAGGATCGAAAGGGTGGAAAGTAAAATCAAGTCTTTAAAAGAAGATATTGATTCTGCTAAATACAATATTGACTATAACAAGAAAAACATTGACAAAGGAAAGAAAACACTTGAAGTCTTGGAAGAAGAACTTCGCGAAGCCGAAGAAAAGAAAAAGAAACTTCCTTCTACTAAGGAAATAGAAGATGTGATTGAATCCGTCAAAAAAGAACTTGGAAAAGCCAAAGAAGATCAGAATGAGATTTTGGAAACAAAAGAAGAGCTTTTGAAAATCCATGACGAACTGAAAGTGTCTCTTCGGAAAGTTCTTGTAAACCTTTCTGGGACGATTACATGTCCTAAATGCAAGCATAAGTTCTTGACACTTCAAGACACCACACTTGAAAAGGAAGAGAAGAAAAAAGAGAAAATAGGGAAACAGGAAAAGGAAGTTGTCGGGGAAATAACATCTTTGGATGAATCCCTAAAGGAATACGAAGACCTTATTTCTTCTTTCATTCAAGTGAAAAACGAACAGGAGGATGAACTTGACAAAATCCGGGAAGCAGGAAAAGAAATTTCATCTGCTGTCTATAAGATCACAAGTGAAATAGAATCTGAAAAGTCCAATATTTCCATTCTTGAAAAGCGAAACAAAGGGCTTTTAGAAAACATAGCTGCCGGAAAAGAAGATGTAAAACGTCTGGAAAAACAGATAAAGGAAATCGAAAAGGAAACGCCTTCTTCTATTGATACTTCTTCACAGGAAAAGCAAATAGAAGAAATGATGCTTGCTATCGCAGGGTATGACAAGGAAATGACGGAATTGGAAAACGAAATGTTTCGCAAGAAAGAGTGGATAGGAAGATTCAAATCATTCAAGATGTATCTTGCGATAGAACAGTTAAAGAATATTCAACTTCGAGCAAACAATATCCTGAAAGCAGAAAACAGCGATCTTAGAATCGTCATAGAAGGATTTAAGACGAAAGCAGACGGAGACATAAAAGAAGAGATAACGCCTTATGTAGTCCGGGATGAACCGGAAAACTTTTGGTATTATAGTGGAGGAGAACGTGCAAGAGTGGAAATTGCCTTGATTATAGCCATACAAGGAATGATAAACGAGACGAACAAATGGGGAGGATTGCAATTCCTATCCATTGATGAAATCACAGAAGGACTATCGAAAGAAAGCCTATATGACGTGATAGAAGCATTGGAGTTCATTCAGTTTCCTATACTTGTTACAACTCATATTTCGAATGAAAACGCTTCATGCAAAACGCTTAAAATAGTAAAGGAGAACGGCATAAGCCGTATTGAACAATGAGTAAAGAAACAGAATTGAAATTTTACATAGGGATAGATAACGGCGTGACCGGTTCTATAGGTATAGTAGGGAAAGAACTGACCTATTATGAGTTCATGGAAACACCTATCACATTCGGGCAGGATTACACAAAAGCAAAGAAGAATGTGTCAAGGGTGAACGTAACGGCACTTGCCGAAGTAATTCATACTCTAAAGGGATATGGTTTGTGTGTGGCCGTCTTGGAACGTCCTATGAAAAATCCGGCAAGGTTTGATGCCACATGTTCCGCTATGCGTGCTTTGGAAGCAGAACTTACCGTATTGGAGCTTTATAATGTTCCTTATATGTTTATAGATTCCAAAGAGTGGCAAAAGGAAATGCTACCTAAAAGAATTGCAGGAACTAAAGAATTGAAAAAGGCGTCTCTTGACATAGGAAAAAGGCTGTTCCCAGAGATAAACTCAAAACATCCTGATAGAGATGGAATTTTGATAGCGGAATACGCAAGAAGGAAATGTATTCTCTAAACAATTACCAGAAGGAAAGCGAGAAAATGTAAGAATATATTTTGACATGTAAGAATAAACTATTACATTTGCCACA
>ERZ827117.514-NODE-514-length-46817-cov-21.292823_pt1 | contig 46817 bp, 47 predicted proteins | sample MGYA00519920_ERZ827117 | MGnify/ENA primary metagenome ERZ827117 (study PRJEB31778, sample SAMEA3449260) | human gut metagenome | biome: human gut; feature: human-associated habitat; material: faeces | place: United Kingdom | collected 2010/2012 ...
CTGGTAGAGGTCATATACCTCCTGATAGTTTACTTTTTCTTTTGCCATAATCATTTTTGTTAAAGGTTACGGCGCAAAGATATGTCGGCTAACAACTTATGTCAAGGCGGAAAATAGAATGGTTACAACTCTTTGGCTAACTTGAACTTTATACCTGCACCTACTATAGGGCAGAGTTTAAACATGAAATTTTTTGATTGGCTATATGTGGATTTTTATATCAAAATATTTATATTTTTCTCTTTTATCTTTGCAATACTTTCTTCAGAGATATTATTGTCAGTAATAAAAAAATCCACCATTGTAATTGAACCTAAACTAGCAAATGCACTTATGCCTATTTTAGAAGAATCAGCTACCAAAAAGACCTTTTCTGCGGATTTTATCATAGCTGATTTCACCATAAGATCGCTAATGCTTGGATAAGTCAATAACATATTGGGAGAGATCCCCGCTGTTGCAAGGAATAATTTGTCCGCATGAAAACCTGTAAATGAATCAGCCGCCATATTCCCAGTTAACGAAAGGGTTGGTGCTTTGAACTCTCCTCCTGTCACAATGAGAGTGATACCAGGATTTTCACCCAATATCAATGCTATGTTCAGAGCATTGGTAATGACAGTCAGCTCTTTGTATTGCGTAAGCAGTTTAGCGATTTCTGTAGTAGTAGATCCGGAATCAAGGATAATGCATTCACCTTCATAAATAAACGATACCGCTTTTCGGGCTATTTCTCTTTTTTCCTCAAGATGGGTTTGATTGAAGATCTTTCCAGTTTTTGCGAATGAACCTATATCCTTCAAGAAGGCTCCGCCATGTTCTCTTTGGATATACCCTAGTTTTTCGAGGGTTTCCAAATCTTGTCTAATTGTAACATCCGTAACATTGAAAATCCTACTTAACTCTTGAACTTTTGCATGCCCATCTTCACGTATTAGGTCTAATATCTTAATTCTTCTTTGGTTCAATGCCATTTCTTTATATATTGTTATTTCTGCGATGATTTTGAATATCTTTGATTGCTATAATTTTTAGCTGAAACTTTTTGGCTATCTCAAGTAATTGAGGTAAACGAGCCATTGTACCATCTTGGTTTAATATTTCAATGAGAGCACCACCGGGTGTCAACCCGGCCATCCTAGTCAAATCAAGCAATGCTTCTGTATGCCCTTCACGTCCTAATACTCCCTTTTCATGACCGCAAAGGGGAAAAATATGTCCAGGACGTGCTAATTCAGACGCCTTTATGTCTCCAATAACTAAAGCGCGTATAGTAGCAGAACGATCATATGCGGAAACTCCCGTTGTGCAACCGTAACCTTTCAAGTCAACGGACATGGTAAACGGAGTACCTAAAAGAGAAGTGTTATTTTCCGACATTGGATATAGTTGGAGTTTTTCACAACGTAAACGCGGTAACGGTACACAAAGAAGCCCCCTACCATATGTAATCATAAAGTTCACAATATCAGGAGTGATTTTTTCACCGGACACAATAAAATCACCTTCATTTTCTCTGTTTTCATCATCGACAATTATTACTATTTTTCCTTGTCGAACCGCTTCTATTCCTTCTTCTATAGTATTAAGCATTATACAATTATTTTTTTTGCAAAGATAGCCAAAAAAAAATCAAATAAAAAGTTGTTTCGCTATTTTTCTTCTTTTTTATTCTCATAAATGTCCTTTTGCACTTTTTTTTTCTTTTGTTTTATCCTAATTTGCCGTTTTTTTATATTATATTTCACAAAAAAAGTTAATTAATTTGATAAAAAATTCTATTTCCTTTCGTTTTATATTCAAATTTACTTCTTTTGCAAAAAAGACAAAAGAATATAAGCCATGAAAACAAAAGAATTAACTCTTCAATCAGAAAGAAATCGAAAAAGATTAATTGAAATTATCTATAAGGCAAAAGCTGGACATATCGGTGGAGATTTATCTTGCCTCAATATTCTTACTGCTCTTTACTTTGATGTGATGAATGTGGATGTAGCTAACCCTAAGGATGATTCCCGGGATCGTTTTATTTTAAGTAAGGGGCATTGCGTAGAGGCTTTGTATGTGACACTAGAGTCCAAAGGATTCATAACTAAGGATATTTTGGATACATTGGGGCAATATGATTCTATTCTTTCGGGACATCCAACCATCGAAGTTCCAGGTATTGAAGTAAATACAGGGGCCTTAGGGCACGGTTTGTCTGTCGGGGTAGGTATGGCAATTGCGGCTAAAATGGATAAAAAGAATTATAAAACTTATGTACTAATGGGAGATGGAGAACAGGGTGAAGGCTCCATATACGAGGCTGCGATGGCTGCCCGACAGTATAGTTTGGATAATTTGGTAGCTATAATAGACCGTAATCATTTACAAATTAGTGGAGATACTGAAGATGTGATGGGGATTGATGACATTTATGATCGTTGGACGGCATTCGGCTGGGAAGTAAAGGATATGAATGGTGACGATATAGAAAGTGTTATCCGAACATTCCGTTCCATTGATTATACGAATCAGCATCCTCATCTATTAGTCGCCCATACGACAAAAGGGAAAGGGGTGGCTTTCATGGAAGGGGAGGCCAAATGGCATCATGGAGTTCCGAATGACGAACAATATGAACTGGCCATTCAAGAAATATCAGAAAGAATTAAATATTTAGAATGTAATTAATATGATAGCTTGTAGAAAAAGTTTCACTGACACATTGTTGTCATTAGCCCGGAAGGACAAGGATATCATTGCTGTGACAACGGATGCCCGTGGTTCGGTGACGTTAAATGATTTTGCTAAGGAATTGCCGCAACAATTTGTGGAGTGTGGTATTGCGGAACAGAATGCTGTGGGTATTTCTGCTGGGCTAGCTCATAGCGGAAAGAAAGTGTTCGTATGTGGTCCTGCGTGTTTTTATGTAGCTCGTAGCCTAGAACAGGTAAAGGTGGATTTGGCTTATAGCCAGAATAACGTAAAGATATTAGGAGTAAGTGGAGGGGTAGCTTACGGAGCTTTGGGCGCTACTCACCATAGCTTACATGATATTGCCGTGTTGCGTACTTTCCCCGGAATGAATATTGTGTTACCCTGTGATGCCCGACAGACAAAAAAATTGGTTGAGCTTTTGGTTGATTACCCCGAACCAGTCTATGTGCGTGTAGGTCGTGCAGCAGTTCCCAATGTTTATGAGAACGATAATTTTGATTTTGCTATAGGCAAAGCCAATATATTGTTAGATGGGACAGATTTGACCATTATCGGAACTGGTGAAACCGTATATCACGCACGTCAGGCTGCTTTGGAACTGCGTAAATATGGTATTTCAGCCCGTGTGCTGGATATGTCATTCATTAAGCCTTGTGATAAAGAAGCCGTTCAGAAAGCTGCTTCTGAAACTGGACACATCATTACGGTTGAAGAGCATAGTCAATATGGAGGTCTTGGGGCGATGGTGACTGAAATTATTTCCGAGCATCCCGTACCGGTAAAAATACTGGGTATCCCCGATGAAAATGTGGTGCATGGAAACTCCTCTGAAATCTTTTCCCATTATGGACTAGACTCATTCGGTATCGTGAAAACAGCTCTCAATTTTCTTCAATAAACAATAATCAGCCTTTAATAATATCTAACATGAAAAACTTAATAATCGCAATAGACCAAAGCACTTCTGCAACAAAAGCTATGTTATTTAACGAGAGGTGTGAAATGCTGAGGCGTATCAATGTCACCCATAAGCAATATTATCCCCAACCTGGATGGGTGGAACATGATGCAGAAGAAATCTATCGGAATGTACAGAAAAGTATTGCTGAACTAATAAAAGAGGAAGCAACAGACAATATGTACTCATTGGCTATTACCAATCAACGCGAAACAGTAGTGGTCTGGAATAGGCATACAGGTAAACCGGTGTACAATGCTGTAGTATGGCAATGTATGCGTGGCGCTGAGATCTGTAATAAAATGAAAGCCTGCGGATACGCTAAAATTGTACAGGAAAAAAGCGGCTTGCTGTTGGATCCTTATTTTTCGGCCAGTGGTGTAAAGTGGATACTTGATAATGTGAAAGGAGCCCGTCGGACTGCTGACAGCGGTGACTTATTGATGGGAACTATTGATACATGGCTGATTTGGAAGTTGACTGATGGTAAACGCCATGTGACAGATTATACAAATGCTTCCAGAACTCTTTTGTTTAATATTCATACGATGCAATGGGATAATGACCTGCTGGATCTGTTTACCATACCTAAAACGATGATGCCCCAATTACTGCCATGTGATGCTATTTTTGGAGAAACTACAGTGGGAGGGGTGCTCAAAAATCCTATTGCCATTGCCGGTGTATTAGGTGACTCACACGGCGCATTGACCGGTCAGATGTGCTTTGAAGAAGGTTTAGGTAAGGTAACTTATGGTACTGGTTCATCTGTAATGGTAAATATTGGTGAAAAAGCGACCGTTGCCCCTTATGGATTGGTCACTTCTATCGGTTTTGCCGCACTTGGAAAAGTATTCTACGCTTTTGAAGGTAATATCCATTGTACTGGCGGTACTATCAAATGGTTGGAACAAAAATTGCAGATGATTGATTCGCCCGACGAAACAGAAGAACTGGTCGCTACAGTTGAAGATAATGGAGGTGTATATGTCGTACCTGCTTTTGCCGGGTTAGGGGCACCTTGGTGGAAGGGGGATGTAAAGGCTGCTATTTTAGGGATGACCTTAGGCACCGGAAAGCCACATATTCTTAGAGGAGCACTTGAATCCATAGCTTATCAAGTAAATGATTTGATCAAGACAATGACCAGTCAGGCCGATATAAAGCTGAAAGAAATCAGAGTTGATGGAGGACCTACTAAAAATAAATTTCTGATGCAGTTCCAAGCCGACTGCTTACGTGTACCAATCAATTGTTCGGATGTTGAAGAAGCTTCGGCTTTGGGGGCCGTTGTGATGAATGGAATGGCTCGCAAGATATGGACGAGTTTTGAGCAGGTAGCCGTATTGCGTCGAAGTCGTTATTGCATAGAACCACAAAATAACTTATTACTGATGGAAAAATGGTATGAAGGCTGGCTGAAGGCGGTAAATCAATTAATCAAATAATCAAATAATAGAATTTACGGGAATTTATCCTTCTCTAACGTGTGTGTAAATAGAATTTGCAATACACTGATATTTTAAGTATAATCAAAAAGAACTATTTAACATGAAAAACAAGAAAAAAATGTGCTTTGGCCTAATTATAGGCACCCGAGCTTTTTTTAATTCGGAATTAGCTAAAGATGTTCGCAAACAACTGTTAAAAACACTTGCGGACGAAGGCTATGACTATGTGATTTTGCCTGAAGATGCCACTCCTACTGGCAGTAGTAGTATCGAAACCCGCGAAGACGGATTGAAGTGTGCGGAACTGTTCCGTCAGAATCGTGACCGCATTGACGGTATTATAGTTTCCCTGCCTAACTTTGGCTTTGAGATTGGAATTATCAATGCCATTAGTGTAGCCGATTTGAATGTTCCCGTTTTGGTACAGGCCTGCGATGACGAGAATGACAAGGTTGATCTTGACTCTCGTCGTGATGCCTTCTGTGGTAAGATTAGCGTCTGCAATAACCTCTATCAGTATGGTATTCCTTTCACGGATACCACTTTGCACACTTATTCTATATATGACATACAGTTGAAAAAGGATATCAACAAGTTTGCCGCTATTTGCCGCGTAGTGAACGGCTTGCGTCACTGTCGTATCGGACAGATAGGCACTCGTCCGCTTGGCTTTAATACTTGTCGTTTCAGCGAGAAACTGCTTCAACGCTCCGGAATCACGATAGTACCTGCCGACCTTTCTGAAATTCTCTATGCAGCCCAAAAGGTTAGCGATGATGATGAGAAGTTTAAGAAGATGTGCGAACGAATACATAACTACGCAAAGGTACCGGAACAGTATCGTGAGAAGCTTAACCTTCAGGCTAAGTTCGGTGTAGCTGTAGAGAACTGGATAGAAACCAATGACGTTCAGGCGGTAGCTATCCAGTGCTGGGATTCTTTAGAGCAGAATTACGGTTGTGCCGCCTGTGTCACCATGTCGATGCTCTCTGATAAGCTCATCCCTGCTGCTTGTGAGACTGATATTGCCGGAGCAGTTTCGATGTATGCTCTATTGCTAGCCTCTGGACAAGCCCCTGCCCTACTTGACTGGAACAACAACTTCGCTGAAGACCGCAACAAGTGCGTATGTACCCACTGTGGAAACTTCCCCAAGTCGTTTATCGGCAACGATGACCTAAAACTCGGGCCTTTGGGGGTATTAGGTCGTACACTTGGCAAGATTAACACTTTCGGTGCCGTCTACGCCAAGACTTCTGAAGGTCCATTCAGTTTCTTCCGCATCTCTACAGATGATCCAAAGGGCTGCATCAAGGCTTATCTTGGCAAGGGACAGATGACCAGCGACCCCTATGGAATGGACGGATGTATTGCCGTTACCAAGGTGGATAATTTGCAGAAGTTGATGAAATATATCTGTAAGAATGGTTTTGAGCACCATGTGGCCATGTGCCGCACCGATGTGGTTGATATCCTCGACGAGGCTATCAATACCTATCTTGGTTGGAATCTTTATATTCACGAATAAATATAGCACAAGATGGTTACAATAACAAATGCTACATTCGCACTGATTCTCTGCCTGCTCTGTTGCGTGTGCTGGGGATCATGGAGTAATTCCCAGAAACTCGTCAGCAGCGACAAATGGTCGTTCGAACTATTCTACTGGGACTTTACATGGGGATTTATCTTAACCGGTATCATCGGATCAGTCATATTCGGAACCTTAGGCTCTAGTACTCACACCCTGCTCTACGATCTCCAGCAGATGGACTTCACAAGTTGGGGCTGGGCAATGTTGGGCGGTATTGTCTGGAACTTCGGTAATATCTTCTTTACTGCTGCTCTCGCCTTGGCAGGTATGGCCATCGGCTTCCCCATCGGAGGCGGTGTAGGCTGGATTGGTGGCATCCTGTTCAACTATGCACTTATCATGTTGGCTGGAGACGCATATCCAGGTAATGAGACTTGGCTTTGGATAGGCTTACTCTTTGCCATTGCGGCTATCATCAGTTGTGGACTCGTATATAGTAAGATCACTAAGTCGAAGGCTATTACTCCTACCAAAGGTATTGTAATGGCATCCATCGCAGGTGTCGGATTCGCACTCTTCTACGGATTAGTAGTCAAGAGTCTTGACCCCACAATCGTAGCTGGAGGTACTGGTACACTGGCACCTACGACAGGTGCCCTGTTCTTTTCAGTAGGTATGTTGCTCTCTACTCCTATCTTCAATGGCATTGCTATGAAGAAGGCGAACCTCACCTTCAAAGACTATCTGGAAAGTGGAAATACCCGTACACATTTGGTAGGTATGATAGGTGGTGTAATCTGGATGACAGGTATGATGCTCAGTCAGCTGGGAAACACCTGCACAGATCTTAATGCAGCCATCAGCTATGCGCTGAGCAATGCCTCACCATTAGTTGCCATGATATGGGGAATTTTTGTCTGGAAAGAGTTTAAAGGAGCTCCAAAGGGAACTATTCCTTTAATAGCTATCATGTTTATACTCTTTTTAGTGGGGTTGGTAATGATTACTCTTTCAAATTGAGTTCTGAATCCCAGTCCAAAATCATGATTAACCGTATATTTACTTTAAAAATCAAATTAAAATGAGAGATTATTTAAAATTTATTCTGATAAGCAGTATAATACTTTCACCATACTTATCTTCTTTTCCTCTCTTAGCTGTAGAACCATCAAAGATTATTGAGAATAACCATTCCACTACTACACAGAGTAAGAAAATTAGAGGAAAGGTTTTAGATGAGCAAGGAGAACCTCTTATTGGAGCTACAGTACTTGTAAAATCAACAGGAAAGGGATGCGTAACAGATTTGAATGGTGGATTTGTTATAGACTCACCTAAAGAGAATGTTGAATTGGAAGTTTCTTATATTGGGTATCAAACACAAGTGGTTAAGGCTTCAAGTAAAAAAAGTATTGTGATTACTTTACGCGAAGATGCGACAGCTTTGGATGAAGTCGTTGTTATAGGTTATGGAAATGTAAGTCGTGAAGCCCTTACAGGTTCTGTTTCTTCGGTTAGTGGAAAAACGCTATCTCAGATTCCTGTAACGACAGCTGCGGAGGCAATGGTTGGGAAATTGGCTGGAGTACAAATCACTTCGGAGGACGGATCTCCAGATGCAGATATTATGGTTCGAGTACGAGGTGGTGGCTCTATTACGCAAGACAATTCACCGCTATATCTTGTTGACGGTTTTCCAGTCGATAACCTAAAAGACATTGCTCCTACCGACATCGAAAGTATTGATGTATTGAAAGACGCTTCATCAACAGCTGTATATGGAGCTCGTGGAGCGAATGGTGTTGTGAATATTACTACTAAAAGAGCTAAAAGCGGAAAAATTTCGGTTTCATTTAATGCTTACGTTAAAGCAAGTCAACTTTCTAAGAAATTGGACGTGCTTGATCCATACGAATTTGTATTGATGCAATATGAATACTATCGTCAAAGATCATCCACACCAACAGGTTTTACTGATCGATTCGGAGAAGTAGGCGATTTTGATTTATACAGAAATTATGATGGAGATGATTGGCAAGAGGATGTAATAGGTGGAACTAGTTACTCCGGATATTATAATTTGTCCATTGGCGGTTCTACTCCTAAGTCTCAATATAATTTAAGTTTGACCCATTCTAATAGTCCAGGTATTATGGTAGGTAATGGACAAGAAAAAACATTTTTAAATTTTAAATTAAAAACCCAATTATTTAAATTTTTAGATTTTGAATACAATACTCGTTTTGTGAATCAGCGAACAAGAGGTGATGGAACTACTGGAATTAAAATAATGGATTGCTTACGCTATACACCTACGGAAGGACTTCGCGATTTTATGTCTTTACCAGAAGTAACGGAGGATTTTACACCGGAAGAAGAGGATTATATTGTGAAATACAGTCCGGTTGAGAATGTATTCCAAAATTGGAAGCAAAAAGGTGGAACTCTGTTTAATACTACCGCTGCATTGAATTTTAAATTTTCTAAGTATCTTACTTTTAGAAGTGAATTTGGAATTGACTTCAACTGGTCTTATCAAAAACGTTTTTATGGTCCTAAAAATAGTAATGCAGAACGTTATAGTGACGGTATGCCTTATGTTGAATTAACTCGTTCTGAGGCTCCCAAATACCGGTTGGCAAATGTTCTAACATACCGTAATCGATTTATTAAAAGACACGATTTAAATGTAATGTTTGGACAGGAAATGACTAGTTCTCAAACGATTAGTAATTTTTCAAGTGTTCGTTATTTACCAATGGATATAACTCCAGAAAAGGCCTTTGACAATATGACTTTAGGAGATTCCTATATTGTAAAAAGTTCTAAAAGCACTCCCAATCGTATGTTATCTTTTTTTGGACGTTTGATGTACAATTATGATAGCCGATATTATGCAACTTTAACCATGCGTGCTGATGGTTCAACTATATTCGCACCGGGTAATCAATGGGGAATTTTTCCTGCTGCATCTTTGGCGTGGCGTATTTCTGAAGAGAATTTCATGAAAAAATCTTTTTTCACAGATTTAAAGTTAAGAATTGGGATTGGCACTTCTGGTAATAACCGTATAGCCAGTGACTTATGGAAGAATACTTATCAATTAGCCACCAATGGTGTCGGATGGGGAGAGTCTATGTCTTCTTATTATACTTATGGTTCAAATTATCTACCAAATCCCAGCTTGACTTGGGAAAAAACGATTACCAAGAATGTAGGTATAGATTTTGGAGTGTTACGTGGAAAACTTTCAGGTACGTTGGAATTTTATGTAAATGATACCAAAGATTTATTAGTACCTTCTACTGTACCGCAGTCTACAGGATATAAACAACAGTTGACGAATGTCGGTAAAACCCGAAATACCGGTGTAGAACTAACTTTGAATAGCACATTAGTTAATTCTAAAAAGTTTTCTTTAAATGCCAATTTCAATATTGGTATAAACAAGAATAAAATTACCGCTTTAGCAAGTGGTGAACCAACTTGGTTGTTGAATTCTGGTTGGGGAGGAACCGGACAAGTCCCTTATTATGATTATCGTATTAATGTAGGGGAATCGGTGGGTAGAATTTATGGTTTCGTAAATGACGGCTTTTATACAGTAGATGACTTCGATTATATAAACGGAGATTATCAATTGAAAGAGGGAGTAGTTGATTGTTCAATTTTGACTACAGTCTATCCGGGTGCCCCAAAATTTAAGAAAATTGGTAAAACTACAGAAGGAGAAAGAAATCCGATTTTAGATGCTAACGATGACGTGACATTAATTGGTAAAGCTATGCCAAAATGTACAGGAGGTTTTGGCCTCAACGCTGCTTATAATGGTTTCGATCTTTCTTTGTTTTTTAATTTTATGATAGGTAATGACGTATATAACGGTAACAAAATGATGTTGACATCTTTTTATAGTAATAGCTATAATAATTTATCTACTTCGTGTGATAGCAAACATCGTTTCCGCTATTTTGACAATGAAGGTAATGATTTGCGCAATACCCCAGAGGCTTTGAAAGAATTTAACAAAAATGCGACCATTTGGAATCCGACTCGTATTGGACAAGTAATAGTGATGAGCGATAATGTGGAAGATGGTTCTTTTTTACGATTAAACACTGTCACCTTAGGATATACTTTGCCAATCCAACTAACTAAAAAATGGGGCATCAGTAACCTCCGTTTTTACCTGACTGGATATAACTTATGGTTATTAACGAAATATACGGGATATGATCCTGAAGTGAATGTTTCAAATGGGGTTACTCCAGGTATAGATTATAACAAGTATCCTAGAAGTAGGACTTATACATTGGGCGTAAATGTTACATTTTAATTATTTAAGCAATGAAAAAAATTAAATATATATTCATATTATTCATCGCTGTTCTTACTGTATCTTGCGATGATTATTTAAATGTTGAATCACCTTCGCAGTTTGACAATAATTATGTTTTTGAATCCGAAGATGAGATTTTGCGAGCAATAGGAGGTATTTATGAACCAATTATCCGTGTGTACAGTGGACGATGGATAACAGCATTCTTACCCAATAATGACGTGGAATTCAATGATGTCAGTGATGTGGAAAGTGCCAAAGGACAAGATTATGCTTGCTATACTCCAGCTTCATATAACTCGGATATGACGGATATTCCTGCCTGGCTGTATAAAGCTGTCAATTTATCAAATTTGGTAATTGATGGTATTGAGAACTCATCTTTATATGCCAATACGGATAAGACTAAACCCTCAAACTTGATGCAACTATATGGAGAAACCAAAACATTAAGAGCCATGTTGTATTTAGATTTAGTTCGTACATGGGGAGATGTTCCTTTTTTATTAAAGCCGTCGAGTTCAGATGATGATATGCAAGTAGTTCCCACTGACCGAGATGAAATCCTAACAACTATGATTACTGATTTAATCAGTGTAGAACCAGTGATGAAATATGCCAAGGAAAATACATATGGAGTAGAGAGACCTTCTCGCGAATTTTGTCAAGGCCTGATTGCCTTGATGGCTCTTACTCGTGGTGGATACAGTCTGCGTCCTATTAAAGAAGACCCAACTAAAACCGGAGTAATGCAAAGGAATGAGGACTATTTGGAATATTATAAGATAGCTGAAACTTATGCAGGAAAGGCTATTGCAAGTAACACACATGAGTTATCAATGGGATTTGAAGAGTTTTGGAAGACTGTATGTAACTATAAAACAGTTGATAATGATGATTTTATATTTGATATTCCAGTATTAAAAGGTAGCCTATCCGGTGAATATTGCTACTATATTGGAATTCCAATGGATGCTGGTGATAATAATCCCTATGGGAAGTGCGGTGGTGGCTATAGTCTGTCCGTACCCTATATGCTATCTTTTGATGAGGATGATATCCGTCGTGACGTGACCTGCATTTGTTATAAATATGATTCAAATTTAAATCAGACAGGACCGACCCTTGGAGCTAGTATGCTGGGCGGTGTAAAGGTCGGAAAATATAGAAGAATGTGGATGGAAACACCATTGGGTCCTACCACAGCTAAAAATACAGGTATCAATGTGTCTTATATGCGTTATGCCGATATTTTGCTGATGTATGCGGAAGCAGCAAACGAAGTAAATAACGGACCAACTGAAGCCGCGAAAGAAGCACTAAAACAGGTTCGCAAAAGGGCATTCTCTGCAGTGCATTGGAACAAAAAAGTAGAAGAATACGTAAATAGTAAAAGTGATAAAGAAAGTTTTTTCAATGCAATTGTTAATGAACGTAAGTGGGAGTTTGGCGGTGAGAATAAACGAAAATATGATTTAGCCCGTTGGAATCTCTTTGGTAAGGTAGTATGTGATTTCTATAAGAATGCCATTGCCATGGGTAAAAGTGCGAATGGTATAGAAATAAATGAATGGAATGAAATACCTGATTATATCTATTATAAACAAGTTTCTAGCACAGAACGTCCTGGAAAAAAAGATATGAAATTTCATGGTTTATACAAAAGAGTTGCGGCTCCCGACAAATCGGAAAAGTATTCATCCAAGGCTCTAGCTGCTTCATATTATGTACAGGACAAAACTACCGGTGAATGGGGAGTCTGCGAAACTTTAAAAAGATGCTTCAGGGGGTATTTTACTCCGGATACATTCTATCTTATAGATCCAGAACGTGATCCTGTACGCTACTTCTTACCCTGGGGTACAGCTTTTATGGCTAGTAATCCTAATTTGCATAATTATTATGGATTTAAATAAAAAAACGAATTGATATGTTAATTATGAAGAAATATAGAATAATTCAGAGTTTATGCTGTTTTATACTGATGCTATTGATGGTAACAGCCTGCAACAATGACAATACAAATGAGATTGATGGGATTTTTCGTCCCAAAATTGTAACAGGTTATCCGATTGCTAATGCAAATACTATTAAGGTTTTGTGGTATGATATTACCGATGCAAAATCTTACACAATTCAACTTGCTTTTCAACAAGATTATTCAGATGTATTCCTTGAAGAGGAAGTTACAGATGTCTCTTATGTAACTCCTAAATTACCTTATGCCACTAAGATTTATCTGCGAGTAAAAGCAAATTCAAACAGGAACAACTACGAATCTGCTTGGAGAGAATTTGAAGCTACAACAGAAGAACGTGATATTCCAAGAATCTTGCATGAAATAGATGACATTGATATAAAAGAAACTGAAGTGACTATTCATTGGGAAATGATGGAAGGATATCCTGTTGATAGTATTGCTGTCGTATGCTTGAACGTTTTACCGGGAGGTGGATATCCGGCTCCTGTTGAGATTAAACTAACAGCAGAAGAGGCTGCAGCAGCTTCATACACCATCACAGGATTGACAAAAACAACAGATTACAGAGTTACTTTGTTTAATTCTGCTGCAGAGTCTTATGAGCGGGCTTATAATAGTGTTGAATTCAAAACTGCTGGGCCACCTCAAGGCAGTATAGAAATTACTATGAAGGATGATTTTTCTACCATACTTCAAGAAAATCAAATTAACCCTGATATCGCAGACGGACAAGTTTATTATATTACAGAAAGCGGAGAGTATGCTATTGAAGGTTTTGAGTTTACAAAAGGGTTCTCTGTTGTGGCAGGAATAGGAATAGACGTTACGTTGAATATAAAATCTCCATTCTATCCAAATGGAAAAGTAGGGGAATTGAAATTCAAGAATCTTCAGTTGACAGGTGAGAAACGTCTGATAGAAAATCCCGCCAGTGATGGAAAAGATTATAATTGGGAAGGGGTTAATATCGATGATTGTACCTTGTCCGGTTTTGAAGGTGGTTTGATTTATGTAGCGGTATCTTCAGAAAACATGAAAAAAATCAATTCCATAACAATAAACAACTGCATCTTTGACCAAATGAAAAAAGGAATCATGATAACTACTAATCTAAGCGACAATTCAAGAAAATACTTGGAGCTGTCATCCGTATCTATCACCAATTCGACATTCATCAGAAGTTCTCAGATGTCTTTGATTAATTTGCATGATGCATATGGTCAAGCAGGTTGTTCAATTTCATATACTATGACCAATATCACAGTTTATGAATCACTTGCTCAGAATGGCCGTTTAATTCAGATGAACCGATTGCAAAATACTTCCCAAGTGTTAATCTCTAATTGCCTGTTTAGTATAGAAGAAAATAATTATAAGGATACATACATGTTTAATGAAACATGTTTGGCTGGCAGCGCGGTAAAAACGCTGAGCAATAATTATATGACAGGCGAATTAACTGAATGTGAAAGAAGTGGTAAAATCAATTGTATCAAGTTGCCAGGCAATCGTTCGAATTTATTTGAGAATTTGGATGATAATGATTTAACAATTAAAGATCATTCTTCTGTTATTTATACTGATAGAATTGGAGATCCTAGATGGATAAAATAGTTACAGGTAAATAAGATTGGATGTAGGTCAAGTTTCACTCTTAAAAACATGAACTATGATTTCATATCTTTAAGGGTGAAGCTTACCTTAAACAAATTAATTATTATTATGAAAAATGAAATTATTTAAGTTTCGCATATCTCCGATATGCTGTCAGTAAACAAGTTAACAAGGCTACGAGGAGAAGCTATTAAACTTTCCGCTTACATCTTGTTCACAAAACAGGCAGACAAAAGGACCTTGTACACTTGTTTACTTGTTCACTGAAAGCAAGTTCAAGAACTTGCGAAACTTGAATGAAATTATTGATCTTAAAACAATGAATAAAAAATGAATAAAATAATAAGGTTGCAACTTTTGTCTTTTACCGTGTTGATACAATTTTCCATAGTTAATATGAATGCAAGAGATTTAATCCCGAACAATCAAAATTCAAAATGCTCTATTATTTTGGAGGAGTTCGTATTTGAAAAATCCCCGACACGTGATTGTCATGCTTCTTCAATATTAGAATTGAAAAACGGTGATTTATTGTGTTCATGGTTTGGTGGAACACGGGAAAGTGCTTCTGATGTAAAGATTTGGCTTTCTCGAAAACCTAAAGGAGGCAAATGGTCAAATCCTGAAGTCGTTGTCGATCTTCATGGAAAAACGGTATATAATCCAGTGTTAGTGCAATTAAAAAGTGGAGATATCCAGATCTATTATTTAGGGGGTGATATTGATAACGGACAATATATAACCTCAACGGACAATGGTTATACATGGAGTCTGCCACAACAACGTCCACAAGGATTTGTAGGTCCTGTTGTTAATAAACCGGTATATCTTCCAGATGGTACAATTTTGGCTGGAGCAAGTTTACAAGGAGGTCCAGGAAAACGGATACACATTGAAAGAAGTGTAGACGATGGGAAAACATGGACTAAAAGTGTAGATTTAAGTGATCCAAAAAGCAAATTTCAACTTATTCAACCAACCATCTTAGTGCATTCACCCAAAAAATTACAATTATTGGCTCGTCCTAACGGTAAAGGCATGGACACTAAAATAGCCCAGACTTGGTCTTATGACGGAGGATATACTTGGACACCTATTACAGAAACAAGCCTACCTAATAATAATTCAGGAATTGATGCTGTTACATTAAAGGATGGTAGTTTTCTGTTAGTTTACAATCATTCAACGCGTGAAGATTCCATAGGAGGTCGAAAAGGACGTGGAATATTAACTGTTGCTGTCTCAAAAAATGGAATTGATTGGGATGCTGCTGCTGTTTTAGAGTACCGTACTGGCAATGTGCAATATTCATATCCGGCAGTAATTCAAACGGAAGACGGGCTAGTACACATCACCTATTCTTGGCACAGAAAGCGTATCAAGCATGTAGTTTTAGATCCTCATAAGTTTGTTACATATCCTATCAAGAATGGAATTTGGCCTAAAAAAGAACTACCTTGGGTCAAGAGCACCGAAGACGTTAACGTCAAAGGAGATAGTGAGGCTTTATACTAATTATACTACTATAAGTAAAACGTAGAACATTGTTTATACAAATTGTTTACATCGAATAACAAAATCAATTTATTAATGGTTTAAAACAGCTCTCTTTTAATAGGGAGCGCAATTTATTTACGTATGAAAAAAATGATATTATATTTTCTTTTAGGATTATTGACAGCTTGTTCAAGCAATCCAATTGAAGAAACTGAAAAACCGGAAAAGCCTGTTTATCCCAGCTTCCCTTCCTATAAAGAAGTTTTGGCTTTTCCTACCGCTGAAGGTTATGGAAAAAATACCGTAGGCGGCCGTGGAGGAGATGTCTATGAGGTTACCAATCTAAATGACTCCGGTCCTGGAAGTTTGCGTGCGGCGATAGAAGCAAAAGGGCCTAGAACCGTAGTCTTTAAAGTTTCTGGAACAATTGATTTGAAATCTAATTTGAGGATTTCCAATCCTTATATTACCATTGCTGGACAAACAGCTCCTGGCGATGGAATTTGTCTTAAGCGTTATCAATTACAAATTACTGCCGATCAGGTTATTATTCGACATATTCGTGTAAGGCCTGGTTCTGAAACTGGATTGAGTCTGGATGCTATAGGGGGTGAAGGATGTCATAACTTGATTTTAGATCATGTGTCTGCAAGTTGGAGTATTGATGAATGTATGTCAATATATCGCTGTCATAATGTAACAATTCAATGGTGTCTTATTGCCGAAAGTTTATATCATTCAACGCATACTAGCGGTGGAAATCATGGCTTTGGTGGTATTTGGGGTTCTGATAAAAGCACATATCATCATAATTTGTTGGCTCATCATACAAGTCGGAATCCGCGCTTTAGTCCAGGAACCGGCTATAATGATTATCGGAATAATGTAATTTACAACTGGGCTTACAATAGTTGTTATGGTGGAGAAAAAGTTTCGGATGCCGAATATGCTGAAAAACTAGACTACTTTATTGTGAATATGGTTGGCAATTATTATAAACCCGGTCCTGCGACACGTCCTGGGGAAACAACATATCGTATTGCAAATCCATCTTTCGATCCTGAAAAAGAGATTAATGGGAAATGGTATGTTTCGGATAATTTCATGGAAGGTAATGCTAAAGTAACCGCCGATAATTGGGATGGTGGCATTCAAATCGGTGCTGGAAGCCAATACTTGAGTCAATTAAGATTAAGTGAACCGTGGAATGCGATGAAAATTAATCAGGAATCGGCCAAGGAGGCTTTCAAGTCAGTGATGAACAGCGTAGGCGCAGGAGGAAACCTCAATAAACGAGATGCGGTAGATTCGCATATCATTAACGACGTGAAAACGGGTACTGCAACTTATGAAGGAACTGGATACAAAGAATATGGCCGAGATATCCCTGATAGAAGTAAGAAATGCGGAATCATTGATAGCCCGGCAGATGTGGGTGGATGGCCCGAACTTAAAAGTACAACAGTTCCAATTGATTCTGATCATGATGGAATACCTGATGAATTTGAAATCAAATACGGACTGGATCCGACCAATAAAGCAGATGGAAGAGCTCTTGCATCCAATGGCTACACCAATCTTGAAAACTATTTGAATAGTTTATGCAGTGAATAAGGATTATTTAACTATTTTATATGATAATGCGAAAGACAGACCCTCTTATAGGTGAAATCAGTTAAAGACATTGCTATGATGAAAAAGAAAAGTTTTAGTTTATTCTCACTGCTATTTCTGGCTGTTTTACAGATGGCAGCTCAGAATACTTCCATTCTTCCTAAAATAATAGAAATAGAAGAGCCTTCACTTCGTGTATTCTTGCCGGCACCACATTTGGCAACGGGACGTACTATTGTTGTATGCCCCGGTGGTGGTTACAAAGTAGTGGCTATTAATAAAGAGGGCTATGACTGGGCACCATATTTCAACAAGCAAGGCATTGCTTTAGTTGTCCTAAAATATCGTATGCCTCAGGGTAACTACACCATTCCTATCAAGGACGCGGAAGCTGCAATGAAAATTGTACGTGATAGCGCAGAGGTTTGGAATCTGAATCCTAACGATGTTGGAATAATGGGTTTTTCTGCCGGCGGACATTTGGCTTCAACGATTGCTACCCATGCCAAACCCGAACTTCGCCCGAATTTCCAGATCCTCTTCTATCCGGTGATTACAATGGATAAAACTTATACTCATCTAGGATCTCATGATAATTTCTTAGGCCATAATGTTTCTGACGAACTGGAAATGGAATATTCAAACGAAAAGCAAGTAACAGAAGAAACACCACGTGCGTTTATCGTTTATAGTGATGACGATAAAATCGTTGATCCAAGCAATGGAGTAAATTATTATTTAGCTTTGAAAAAGAGAAATGTACCATCAGTTCTTCACATCTATCCTTCAGGCGGACATGGCTGGGGAAATCGTGAGGATTTTTTATATAAAAACGAAATGATGCAAGAACTATCTTCTTGGTTGCGCAGTTTCAAAGCTCCTCGTAAAGATGCTGTCCGTGTGGCTTGCATTGGTAATAGCATTACATACGGAACAAATATAAAGGATCGTCATCAAAACAGTTATCCTGCCGTATTGGGAAGGCTAATGGGAGATACATATTGGGTGAAAAATTTTGGTATAAGTGGTCGTACTTTATTAAACAAGGGTAATCATCCTTATATGAAAGAAAAAAAATATCAAGAGGCTTTGGCCTTTAATCCTAATATAGTCATCATCAAACTTGGAACAAACGACAGTAAATCGTTCAATTGGAAGTACAAGGCCGATTTCACAAAAGACCTGCAAACAATGGTGGATGCTTTCAAAGCCTTACCTTCCAAACCTAAAATCTATCTTTGCTATCCTTCCAAAGCTTATCAGACAGATGGAAAAATCAATGACAATATCATTTCGGAAGAAATCATTCCGAAGATTAAGAAAGTAGCTAAAAAAAACAGTCTGCCTGTTATTGACCTTCACACAGCAATGAGTGGAATGCCACAGTACTTCCCTGATAAAATTCATCCAGACGAAACGGGAACTGCCATTATGGCAAAAGTCATATATCGGGGCTTGAAAGAAGATGGTGAGAAGTAAGTGCGTAATGATTAATCTATATGAATGAAGTACGGGCGGTTTTGTACTAAAACGTCCAGACTATTGAACTGAATTAATATATAATTATAATGAAAAAGAAAATTTTGATTTTAGGGTGTTTAAGTTTCTGTTTGGGACTTATTCCTTGCTATTCCTTGGCTCAAGTCGGTAATAAACAATTGGCATTTCCAACTGCTGAAGGTTATGGTAAATATACCGTAGGAGGTCGTGGTGGAAAAGTGTATAAAGTCACAAATCTTAATGATTCTGGAGAAGGAAGTCTTCGGGCTGCTGTTGAGGCTCATGGGGCTCGAACTGTGATTTTTGAAGTTTCTGGCACAATTGAGTTGAAAAGAACTCTGTCAATAAAAAACCCCTACATCACTATTGCTGGACAAACGGCACCTGGCGATGGAATTTGTCTAAAGCGTTATCCCCTTTCCATTGATACTGACGAGGTCATTATCCGGTATATTCGCGTGCGTTTAGGTGATGAGGCAAATATTGCCGCAGATGCAGTGAGTGGTCGTTATCACAAGAATATAATTTTGGATCATTTGTCTGCTAGCTGGAGCATTGACGAATGCATGTCGGTCTATCGCTGTCAAAATCTGACCGTACAATGGTGTCTGATATCTGAAAGTCTATATCAATCAAAACATGAGAAAGGGAATCATGGATTTGGTGGAATATGGGGCGGACACTATGCAACATATCATCATAATATGTTCGCCCATCACACAAGTCGTAATCCTCGTTTTGGTGACGGTACAGGTAACAATGATTATCGTAACAATGTGATTTATAATTGGGCTTATAATACCTGCTATGGAGGAGAAAGAAATAATACACAACTAAATTTTAACTATCCTTTTATGGCTAATATTGTAGCTAATTACTATAAACCTGGTCCTGCCACTCGCCCAGGTGATATAAGTAAACGAATAGCAAATCCTGCATATAAAAAAGGCCAAGATATTCATGGTAAATGGTATATTGCTGATAATTATATGGAAGGGTCCCCGGAGGTGACCAAAGATAATTGGAACGGAGGTGTACAAGTGGAAGGAGGTAAAAAAGCGCTATCTGAAATCCGTATGAAGGAACCGTGGGATGCAATGAAAATTAATATGCAATCTGCTGAAGAGGCTTACAAGTCAGTGCTCGCTTCGGTAGGTGCATCCTTACCCAAGCGTGATCAAGTGGATGCACGTATTATAGAAGAGGTGAAAGGAGGATATGCCACTTATGAAGGAAAAGGATACAAAGAAAAAGGACGGCCAATAAAGGATAAGACTATAGCTTGTGGCATTATCGATTCTCCCAGTGATGTTGGTGGCTGGCCTGTCCTAAAATCAAAAACAGCTTCACTTGATTCTGATCAAGACGGAATACCAGATACATGGGAATCTATTCATGGTTTAGATCCCAATAATCCTTCTGATGGAAACAAAATTAATGAGACCGGATATACTTGGTTAGAAATTTATTTAAATAGTTTATGCGAATAGTCAAATGGTGAAACTTTTGTGAATTTTATTTCAAATATCAATTTTCGATAATTTACGTTCTAAAGACATCATTGGAATCATTTCGTATATTAGTGCTCCAATATATTAATTAGCTAAATTTATGAAGAACAGAATCATTCTACTTCTCATTTATGCCATGGTGGCATCATCACCGTTATATGCCGACTGGCGTTCAAGTTTCCCAGAGCATGTATGGAAAAAGAAGCCACGTGTAATAGTCTTGACTGATGCTGAGGCAGACGATCGTTGTTCTATGGTACATTTCCTGCTTTATACTAACGATATGCAGGTAGACGCCATCATACAGACAAACTCATGTTTCCAAAGACAAGGATGGAGCCACGAACCATGGTTAGCAGAACAGCTTGACGCATACGAGAAAATCTATCCTAACCTTAAGGTTCATGACAGTGAATATCCCTCGCCAGACTCTCTCAGAAATAGGGTGTATGTAGGAGACGAGGACCCAGCTCATGTTGTCTTTAACGGCAAGAGGTGTAAGACGACGTTTCCGGGTACCACTCCTGTTGTAGATCCTGCCTCATGGCCAGACACTCCAGGATCTGACCGTATCGTTGAGGTGTTGCTGGAGAAAGACCCCCGCCCGGTATATCTACAGTGTTGGGGAGGAACCAATACGGCAGCCAAGGCTTTCCAAAAGCTAAAGCATGACTACCCTGACGATTATGAGCGTGCTGTATCAAAGGCTGTGCTATACTGTATATGGTATCAAGATGCTGGTGGACCGTATATAGAGAAACATCATCCGCTGGTAACAATCCTGCTAAACCATCATTTTAGCGGTAGCTGGGACTATGGTACAATGACGAACACTACGGATTTCGTAAAGCGTTATATGCATAACGGCAACAATCCACTTGGCGACTGTTACACGCAGTCGTATATCAGCGAGGGTGACACGCCGGCTTTCCTCTACTCTCTTGCCAACGGACTTCGTGCCCATGAAGACCCGACATACGGTGGATGGGGCGGAAAATTCTATAAGGTCAATGGATTTGAGAGAGTATACCGTGACACTGGTTTTGGTCAGTTGCGTGAGTGGATGGAGTCTGCGATGCACGACTTTCAGGCTCGTCTGCAATGGTGCGTCTCTCCTTCGTTTAAGGATGCGAACCATAAACCTGTCTTAGAGATACCAACAGGACTTGACCATACTGTCCATAGCGGCGATACTGTCAGGCTGCAAGCTCTTGTCAAAGATCCGGATCCTGTTGACATCGAGGCTCTATGGACCACACGTGGAGAAATGTGGAGCCAGAAGGGTATCACTAAGGAACAGGTGACTGCCAATCCTGATAAGTATTGCCAGCAGTGGCGCACAAGCTGGTATCAGTATCCATCTGGCACATACAAGGATGATATTGACCTTTACTTCGGCCCCGAGAGTGAAGCATGGGCATGGTTCATCGCTCCGGAAGTCAATGAGGAGAAGACTGTCCATATCATCATGGAGGCATACGATATGACCGCTCCCCGACTGACTTCTTATGCCCGTTACATCATTACAGTGAAGCCTCGCAAACCACGTATCATTGTCAGCACCGACATTGGCGGCACCGACCCAGACGACAACCAGTCAATGGCTCATCTCTTGATGATGAATGACCGTTTCGACATTGAGGGACTTGTTTCCTCTCCAAGCTTCGGCAATGGCACGAAAGAGGAGATAGAGCGTATGATTGGAGTCTATGAGAAAGATTATCTATTGCTGAAAAAACATGTTCCGTCATTGCTGTCTCCTGACTCTCTCCGCTCTCTATGCAGACAAGGACGTCATGGTGCTGCCCCCTTATCCGGTTATGACCGTCCAACAGAGGGCTCGGAATGGATTGTTAAATCTGCGAGGAAAGAATCTAACAGACCATTATGGATTCTCGTTTGGGGAGCGTTGGAGGACCTTGCCCAAGCTCTTCACGACGCTCCAGATATAGCAGACAAGATACGTGTCTACTGGATAGGCGGCCCCAATAAGAAGTGGGGTAGCAATGCCTATACCTATATTGCGCGTAACTTTCCTGACCTTTGGTTTATCGAGAACAACGCCTCCTACCGCGGATTCATAGAGAAGGAGAAGAACTGCAGTTTCTATAATGAATACATTAGGGATGCCGGCCATCTCGGAAAAGATTTTGCCAGCTATTATGAGGGGGTTATCAAGATGGGTGACACGCCGTCACTTCTATATCTCATGAATGGCAATCCCGACAGTCTATCCCAGCCAAAATGGGGAGGGCAGTTTGAGAATCTAAAAAGAAGTCCTTACCACATATCATATGTTCCAAACCAGTGTGACACCATACCTGTCTATGGTGTATGGGAACTGCGTATGAAATTGCCATCAGGCATGAAAAAGAGATGCCGCCCAGATGTTCCTTTTGTTCTTGAGATAGACAACCAGCAATGGAATGCCGCCTATGATAATGGCTATGCAGTGGTGCGTTATGCGCCAAAAGCTCCGGCTCATCTTGGCTATTCAATACAGTCAAATATTCCGTCATATGATGGCATGACAGGCTCGCTTCATGTCACAGCAGCGTGGCCAGGAACGGGAAGTGACACTGACATCCCGCTTGGTAAGCATTGGTTTACGGACATACAGGATCGCTCAATGTATGAGGGCCAATGGCAAGGAGCAGGGACTGTAAGGCGATGGAGAAGGGATATTCTGCTTGACTGGGCACAGCGTTGGCTATGGCTTTCTCCACGATAAAGCCTAAGATGTCTCCCGGCTTCTCTTTACGACAGATGATTGTCAGTCGTGTGTTACATAAAGTTCTTTGACAGAATTGAAGGAATGGTTGTTATCCAACGGTATCGCCCATGTGGCGATAGAGGATACAGCATATAGCTTTTGAGAAAAAACGTATCGTGCGCATTTGGGAAGACAGCAATATCAAGTTACCCTGTGTGATGTATAGTTTGAATGAAGTGATAGCGAATAAGTTGATAGATAAGAGGGCATCATGTGAAGGTTTTATAGAACCGCATCATACTTATATGTTTTACAGGTTAAAATCATAAGAAAGGTCGAACTTTTACTGGCTTGTTATCCTAAAAAACAGCAAGAGGTCGCATATAAAACTGCCCTCAACAGCTAAGCGGTCAAGACTACGAGTCCTTTTAATGCATGTATGATTTTTATCTGTTGTAAAAACATAAATGCGGGGAAATAATAACCAATTCACTTGCATCTCTACAAATGCTATCTTTTGTTTTGTCTGAACTCTACAAAATCAATTTATTAATAGATTAAAAACAGCTCTCTTTAACAGGGAGCGCAATTTATTTACGTATGAAAATGAAGATTTTATTTCATCGAATGACAGTTCTTCCCCTAATGTTTATTTTTGGAAGTGTACTAGCGCAAAATAAGATGTATGTGCGAATGGCTGATTCGGAAATGAAACGTTTTCCCGAAGCATGGCAAATAGATGGGGCTAAGCGACCTGTATTTGGATATTGTCAAGGCGTAGTCGCTCTTTCTATGTTGAAAATGTGGAAGCAAACAAATAATGAAAAATACTATAAGTATGTCGAGCAATATGCTGAGATGATGGTTGATGATGATGGGAAGATTTTAAATTATGATTATATTAATGACAAGCATAATATCGACATGATAAATGCAGGTAAGATTTTGTTCGATGTGTATGAGCAGACGGGGAAACCTAAATATAAAAAGGCTATGGATATGCTTTATAATGCTATGATGAAGCATCCCCGTAATTCGTTAGGTGGTTTTTGGCATAAGGAAGTTTACCCGTGGCAGATGTGGCTTGACGGTTTATACATGGGAGCTCCTTATTTAGCACAGTATGCAATAGTTAATGATAAGCCCGAATTGATGAATGACGTAATTATGCAGTTCATAATTGTACATGAATTTATGTATGATTCCGTTACTGGACTATATTTCCATGCCTGGGATGAAAAAAAAGTACAAAAATGGTGTAATCCGCAAACAGGACTATCCCTTCATTTTTGGAGTCGTAGCATAGGGTGGTGGTTTATGGCATTAGTCGATGTGTTGGATTTTGTTCCAAAGAATCATCCTCTTCGTCCCAATCTTATTTTTATGGTTAAAGGTCTCGCACAATCGCTACTTAAATATCAGCATGACGGAGTATGGTATCAGTTGATTGGGCTTGAAAGAAGGGAAGGGAACTATCGTGAGGCTACAGGTACTGTAATGTTTATGTACTCTATTGCTAAGGCGGTAAATCGTGGCTATATCAATAAAAAATACTATAAAATCAGTAACGATATATTCGATGGTGTTATTAAAAATTTTATCAGAATAGATAAGGATGGTACTATAAACTTGACTAATTGTTGTAAGGTTGCCGGGCTTGGTGGAAATCCTTATAGAGATGGCAGCTTTGAATATTATATAAATGAACCGATATGTGAGAATGATCCCAAAGGTATAGGGCCTTTTATCATGGGATGTATTGAATTGAATAAATAATTATAAATTTATGTGCATGAAAAAAACATTAATATTGATTCCTTTCCTGCTTTTTTGCATGGCAAAAAATATATACTCAGTTGAACCTGAATGGAACGGTTCGGAAAAGATTATTCAAAGTATTGAAGAAACTCGTTTCCCTGCTGAATTTTATAATATCATAGATTTTGGTGCAAAAGAAGGATTACATACTTTATCTACGGAGGCAATTAATCTTGCAATTATCACTTGTAATCAGAATGGTGGTGGTACAGTAATTGTACCTAAGGGTGAATTTCTCACAGGTCCTATAGTGATGAAGAGTAATGTTAATCTTTATATTGAAGAAGGGGGCGTTCTTAAATTTTCTACCGATGATAAATTATATATGCCTGCAGTTTTCACAAGATGGGAAGGAATTGATTGCTACAATACTTCACCTTTGATTTATGCATACGGAGAAACCAATATGGCTATAACCGGCAAAGGGGTTATTGATGGTCAAGCATCAAAGGAGCATTGGTGGCCATGGAACGGTAATCCGCGTTTTGGTTGGAGAGAAGGCATCCCTCATCAGAAAGGAGGCAGCCGCGATCGCTTGCAAAAATACGCAGAACAAATTGTTCCTGTGTCAGAACGTATTATGGGGCTCGAAGACGCATTACGTCCTCAACTTGTAAATTTCATTTTTTGCAATAAAGTGCTTATTGAGGAAGTTACTTTTTTGAATTCTCCTTTTTGGGTTATACATCCTTTGTTTTGTAAGAATCTTATTATACGTGGAGTAAAAATTCATAGTTTGGGTCCCAATGGTGATGGATGTGATCCTGAATCGTGCAGTAATGTATTAATTGAGAAATGTTACTTTGATACGGGAGATGATTGCATTGCCATTAAATCCGGTCGCAATGCGGATGGTCGCAGATGGAATAGCCCTAGTGAAAACATTGTAATTCGTGATTGTATTATGAAAAGAGGACATGGAGGTGTTGTTATTGGTAGTGAAATATCAGGTGGATGTAGGAATTTGTATGTTGAAAACTGCCAAATGGACAATCAAGAACTCAATCGTGTGATACGTATTAAAACAAATACTTGTCGTGGAGGTGTGATTGAAAATATCTATGTACGTAACATAGAAGTAGGTCAATGTAAAGAAGCGGTCTTAAAAATAAATTTGGATTATCAGCCGGACGAAGAATGTGATCGTAGTTATCTGCCAATGATTAGAAATGTCTTTTTGGAGCATATGACCTGTCAAAAGAGTAAGTATGGCGTGTTCATTATAGGATTGAAAGATAGTAGTAAACAGATAGACAATATTAAAATAACCAACTGTCAATTTAATAACGTGAATGAAACCTATAATATAACAGGTGCTTCAAATGTCAAATTTACCAATGTCATTATGAACGGAGAAAAAATTAAGTATTGAATTAGAGAGAGTTTATTATAGGAATCTTTTTTATTGTTTTTGAAAGTGATTTTTGCGATTTTAAATACCATATAGTTAAATTTTAAGAGGTTACATATGAATATAAAATTATTTTATAATAATAAAGCGGAAATATGTAAAAATATAATCATATTATTAGTTTCTGCCTTTTTTGTTCTTTTTTCTGCATTTCGTGCAGAAAAAAGAGTCATTACTATTTTTATGATTGGTGATTCAACAATGGCTAACAAGAAATTAGAAGGGGGAACTCCTGAACGTGGTTGGGGAATGGTACTCCCTGGATTTTTTTCTGAAGACATACGAATAGACAATCATGCAGCTAACGGACGAAGTTCCAAAAGTTTTATTACTGAAGGACGTTGGGAAAAAGTAATTTCTAAAGTGAAAAAAGGAGATTATGTCTTTATTCAGTTCGGTCATAACGATGAAAAAGCGGATACTGCCCGCCATACTGATCCAGGAAGTACTTTTGATGAAAACCTTCGCCGGTATGTAAATGAAACCCGTGCCAAAGGTGGAATACCGGTATTATTCAACTCTATTGTTCGTCGAAACTTTGTACAACCGAAAGATAGTACCATTGCTAAAGATGTCCGCCGCATACCGGGGGAAAAAGAGCCAGCGAAGGAAGGTTCAGTTTTATTCGATACACATGGTGCCTATCTGGAGGCTCCCCGTAATGTAGCAAAAGAACTGGGAGTGACTTTCATCGACATGAATAGGATCACTCACGACTTGGTGCAGGAACTTGGACCGGTAGAATCAAAGAAACTATTCATGTTTGTCGAACCTAACCAAGTACTGGCTTTTCCGAAAGGTCGTGAAGATAATACTCACTTAAATGTGTATGGAGCACGGACGATTACGAAACTGACAGTGAATGCCATTGGTAAGGAAATTCCAAAGTTAGCAAAATATATCCGTTATTATGACCATGTAGTAGCCAAAGATGGCAGCGGTGATTTTTTTACCGTACAGGAAGCAATCAATGCTGTTTCTGATTTCCGTAGAGATATACCTACCACAATCTTAGTTCGCAAGGGTATTTATAAGGAAAAACTGATCATCCCTGAAAATAGAACCAATATCTCCTTAATTAAAGAAAAAGGTGTTGTATTGACTTACAATACTTCGGTAAATTTTTGAAGAAAAATTAAAAGTTAAACAATAGAACCGGCAAAAGTCGGTTCGAAAACATTAAAGAGGTCATTGAAATGTTGTCAAAAACGAATGGTTAAGCATGAAGAAATGTGCTGAAAGAAATGTGCTAACCTGCTGATAATAAAGGTGAAAAGTATTGCATAATTCGTTTGTTTTTAGTAAATTAGAAGTTAACTACTCATCTAATTATGGCTAAAGAAACACTCCTTATGCAATACCAATCCGAGTGCCTGTCGGCTCTCAAATCAGTCGTGAATATACACAAACCTTTTGAAAAAACGTTCATGGACACCATGAAATTATTCATGGCCATCCCGGATCGTATAAACTTCCTCCAATTGGGCAGGTATGGATGTTTTTCGGAACAGACCTACCGTAACCTTTTTGAAAATGAAACTTTCGACTGGTTTGCGTTCAACGCCTCTATCATCAGCAAGCATCTCACAGGCAAATTTCTATTTTGTTTGGATATTCCCGGAAAAAAATGCCCTGTAAGTTGTTATTTTATTTGTTTTTGTTTGGCTATTTCTTGCATTTTAGGTAATTCTGCAATGCAAAATATTTCTCTTGAAAAGAGAATTAGAGATTTGCACAACCGATATCCGCATATTCTACTTATCCGATTATATCAAACTGAAGATATTTCTATTTTAAATAGTAAGAACTATAAAGCCTTAAGTATCTGCTTGTTTGCTTTATCAACAGCAGATGTATCCAGAGAAGCGAGATAAATGCGAGTGGTTTTTTCGGAATCATGTCCCATCGCTTCGCTGATGATTGCAAGCGGAATGTTCTTGCTCCGAGCTATGGAAGCCCAGCCATGGCGTGCGACATACGTTGTCAATGGGATTGCCAGTCCCAGTTGTTCACCCAATCTTCTCAATTTGTCATTGACCAAGTGTGCCGTGCTCTTGTACTGCCTTCGTGCGTCCACATCCATATTCTTGATAATGGGCAGCAGATAGGGCGTATCACCTATGTCATATTTGTCGATGATTTCCTGCATGGGCTCCTCCCATTTGATTGAGAGCTGCTGCCCGGTTTTCTGCCTGCGATAAGAGAGGATTCCGTTCCGAAGGTCTTTTTTCTTCAAAAACGCCATGTCAATGAATGACATTCCACGTGTATAGAACGAGAACATAAAGATGTCCCGGGCAAAATCCGTCGCCGGAGAAAGTGTCAAGTCCAAATCCCGAATTTGACGGATAATGTTCAGTGGAACAGCTCGTTTGACCGTCTTGTCAATACCCGTATAAACATGTTTGAACGGAGAACGTTGCATGGTCAGTTCCTTTTCGACGGCCCGGTTGTAGATGGCCCGCAAGCCACGCATATAATAGGATGTGGTATTGGGGCACACTCCGGCCGCTTTCAGAAAGTTCTCATAGCGCACCATCAAGTCGGAATCCACCTCATTGAGAGGTATATCGTCTTCGCCACGGAAACGCCTGAAACTGTTGATGACAGTCGTGTACCGTTCGGCTGTACGGGGCTTCCCGATCTGTCCCATCTGCCGAATAACATCCCAAGTAAAAGAGATGAACCCCTCGCCGTCCGAAGGCATGAGGTAATACTTCACCACTTCTTCGGCGGTATAATTTTCGCCGGCACGGTCAAGACGTGCGATAATGCTCCTGAACCGTTTGGCGTTCTCGTACAGAATCTCTTTTAATGATGCAAGATAGCTGCTGCGACTGTCTCCAACACCGGGTGGAAAGGTGATTTCCGCATGAACCGCATCCCACTCGCAGGGATATACCTTGTAGCCGGTATTGACCTGTCGGGCCACACGACCGTGAATCACTTGGTAGAATAGTGTACCTTCTTTCGTTTGAAGAGAAGATGCACGAAATTTAACTTTCATTGTTGCCATTGTTAGTTTTTTTAATTGATTATCTTATATTTAACAAAAAACCTCCGTTCAGAAAGCGAAGGTTCTCTGTGAATGTTTCCCGCCGGACATATCCCGTGGCTTTCCGGTCTGTAATTGTCTATCTATTCCGATACTGTTCCCGAATCTCTAAAAAGAAGTTCCACTTTTGTATGGCGATTGGCTTCTGTCGGTATATGGTCAGCAATTCCACCCTTGCTTGCTTTGGTTATGCGGTCAATCGGAATACCTCGCTGTTCCAACTCGGTGGCAATATATCCTGCCCTCGACACACTTAATGAATCGTTCACGGCAGGAGTTCCTGTTGAACTGTCCGCCGCACCTGTCACCTTGACGGATAACCCGTGTTTTTTCGCTACACGTGCCAGTTCATCGAGATTTAGCATTTGCGAGGCATCCGTCAGTCTGTCCGAATTGAGGGAGAAAAAGAAATATACGGGAGAGCCGATACATTCGCTTCCGTCAGATGCAAGGGAGGCATATCTTCCTGACGTGAATATGGTATCGGTATCGGAAAGATTGCCGTTCCCATCTCCGTTTTCATTGATGCCGAACGTGCCGTTTCGATTAGCAGCCGTCATGGTGTCTACCCGTGCATTCCCGTATGAATCCTCGCCCTCAAGAAGCGACTTCCCGTCCCAATGCCTGTTTTTCAACCTCGCCCGGAGCGAATTTAATCCGCTGTAATTGTTCACGGGATATTGGCGTTCCGTGTCCGTTTCCTCGTTATCGAACAGGTGGCTGTACGTGTCGAGCAGTCCTTCGATTTCCAGAATCTTCTTCAATTCGGCAAGCGTCCGCCTGTCCTGATCGATACGCCCCTTGGCACGGTTGTTCTCCTCCGACAGGAAGTTCGCGTAGTCCGTGAACCATTCGTCCCTGCGGATGTAGGACGTGGCGTCTATCGCACGCTTCCATCCGGTCTGCCCGATGTGGAACGTGAAGCCTGCAGAGATCGACAGCATGTGGTCGCCGAGACGGTTCGCCCTGCCATACCCGTCGAAGTCCTGGAACGTGGTCATGCCGGAGAGTTCCAGCATGGCGCTTACCCGTTTGGAAATACGGTATTGTCCCTGCACCCCGTATGAGATGGCAAAGGGATTGTGCCCGTTAGTAGCGTGGTGCAGCAAACCGACACCCGCGAAAGGTGCGAGGCTCCAGCGCACTTGTTCCTGCCGGGCATATCTGCCACCAAGCACATTCCACAACAGATCCGCATGGATGTGATGGTAGTCCTGTGTGGACAACCGGGCATCCTTAAACTGCAGACCGCTGTAGTTTATCCGTGCGCCGACAGAGGGTGTGAACCACTTGCCGACGGCGAGGCTGTACGACGGTTTCAGCCGTCCGAACAAATCCTCGCAACCGAGCGGCGTACCGAGAAAAGCGGTCGTGCCCCCGGCAATACTGACAAACCAGTTGCCGCTTCCGCGCATCGGAAGTACCACTCCATCGAGATAGACCGGCTGCGTCGGCTGGAGCAGTTCCGCAGCAGCATGACGGGATGTGTATCGTACAGTGTCCTCCTGCGAGGGATGTGCATTCGCCCGTGCCTGCAACGAGCAGAACACCGCGAAAATAAAGATGATTTGTTTCGTCATATATTGATGATTTTTTTTGTTATACATTTGATTTATTTAAGATTATCTACCATTTACCGCTTAGGCTTTTTGCCGATATCCGGACGCATCATGCGGCTCGCCATCCTCATGCAGCGGAGCGCCCACGCCCGGTTGTCCTCGTCCTCGTCGCGTCCCCAAGGCAGGTCGCTTTTGCTACCTCCTCCGCCATGTGTTTCGGCAAACGTGGTGGCATCATCGACCATGCCGAGGAACAACAATGTTGCGCAGTGCATGACTTCCGTACCTTGTTCCGCGATGGACTGTACGAGTGTGCCGTCAAAGAGTTGCCGTTCTGACATATCCATTCGTGCCGACACGCTCCGGAACTCGCTGACCACACTTTCCAGTAGGGCATCCTTCAACAGGCTGTCCACTTTGGAATGGACGTCATGCGAATACCGGTAGGCTTCCTCCTTGAGTTCCTCCGTGCGTTCCTCGATGGCACTCATGTTCTCTTTCAGGTCGGCGAGCTGTCGGTCAGCCGCCTGCAACTTCTCCTGTTTGTCTACCAGTTGCCGGGTGATTCCTTGCAGTTCTTTCTCCAAACCTTGAACCTGTACGGCCAATTGCACTGCATCCCCTTTATTTGCTTTCAGGTCGCTTTCGGCTGCCAATAGCTGCGCCTCCTTTTCGGCTTTCGCCTTTTCGAGGTTCTCGACCATCGTGGTAAGTCCCTTGACCCTGCGTTCTGCCAGCCGGATGTCCGATTGAAGTTCCGATAACGCCTTCCGGTGACGGTCGATATTTTCCTCGATGTTCGTACACTCTTGGGAAAGCATACGGCGGTATTCCTCGGTCGTGCGGTGTCGTGCGCCGGTCTCGGCGACACTTCTTCCTCTCGACATTCCCCATTTCGTATTGACTTCGGCGAAAAAGTCGGTATGGAGCTGTTTCATCCGTTCGCTGTACTCGAACTTGTCCTTTCCTGCGAATATCTCCTTGTACGCAAACTTGCCGTCCTTGATTGGCAGAAGCGTACAGTGGACGTGCGGGTTCAGCTCGTCCAGATGTACAATGAAGGCAGCTATGTTCTGCTCACCGTATCTGCGACTCACGAACGAATAGACATCCTTCGCCCAGCGTTCGATGTCGCCTTTCCTTTTGATGCATGAATTGTCCGCACCTTCCTCAAAATCCACCTGCTGCGTGCCGAACGCCAACTCGTGCATACGCTCCCGCGAACCTCCGAAGATGATGTTCACGACCGTGCGGTATTTCGGCTCCGCCAGCCCTTCGTTGGGGTCCTTGATGCCCCGACGGTTCAATATATCCGCCATCCGTTCGGGAATGCTCCGGTTCGTGTCTATGGGGCGTATTTTACCACCGGGGGCAATTTCGAAGTTCAGCTGTTTGCGCGTCGGGTCGTAATTGCCCTTTTTCATGGCGTACTTTTCCGCCTTTTCGCTGCGGTTACGCTGGTGCTCGTTGCTTTGGGCGGTGGTGATGCCTTTCGACACCTGCACATCGAGCACTTGTTTTGCATTTGCCATACTGTTCTCGTGTTGTTTCGGCCAATCCTCCGTGTCCCAGCTTGCTGTTTCAGAGGACACCCTTCCCACCGACGTAAGGCAGGTGGGGTATTAGGCTCCCCCTTCCCTTTGTTCCGTGGCAGGCGGGCAAGCCCGCGTGCCTGTTATAAACGGCAGGATTCCCGAAGGGGACCAAAGGCGGATTGTCCGGGGTTATACATTCGGTTTGCGGTCTCCGGTCTGGTACGCCGCTTCCTGTGCCCTTGCGGCGAGTGCCATGAAGGGATTGGAAAGCGCATCGAAAATCTCCTTGTCGTCCTCGTCGAGATTGTCGTCCTCCGCTTCGGGATCGAGAATATACCTGGCGAGTAATCTCGAAATTTCAACGATACCCGTCCAGTCTCCGTCGAGGTGTGTGCGGAAGTGGGCCAGAAATTCCGAACCGTTGTCGAACCTTCGTTTGCGCAGCGCCCGCTGCATGGCGGCATGGGCGATACACCCCAAAGCGGTTGTGCAGATTTTTATGGCCCGTTCGTCAACACTTGCGGCCAGATTGACAGAGGAAAAGTTGTCCGGTTTCGGGCAAATGTCGGGTACGCCTGTCTCGGTCATTGCCTGACGGACGAGCCGTTCGCACTCGTATCCGATGTCATCGAGTTGCGCTTTGCCGATTACCCAGTCGGACAATACCACACGCAGTTGGTCGGCAAGGCCGGGTGTCTCCTGTACATTGTGCGAATCCGCAGCGTGTCCAGTTTGCAGCGGCATGGTGATGATGACGCTTTTCGTCAGCCGGATACGTTCCAACTGTCCGAGTGCTTCGAGCGTGTCCAGAAACGAGCGGACTGTGGCACGGTGCCAGTGCCACTCAGATGCGAGGGCGGAAATGGTTACATGACACTGGCAAGGACGGAGTTCATAGTCCTGCTTCCTTAAAAAAGGTGATACGAAACCTGCCAGCGATTTGTCCAGAAGGTCCGCGTAGGCTTCCGTCCTTGTCTTTCGCTCACCGACTTTTTCCTTGAGGTAGTCGAAAACCTCTACGTTTGCCAGTATGGAGGCCGGCATTTCATTTTCTTTTTTCATTTTGATTCTTTTTTTGATGGTTTGTCATTGTGAAAATTGTTCGGGGCTATCGGGTCGTCGTTGTCCGCTTCATACGGCAACTTCGCGTGATGATTGTCGTGATAGCTTTCGGCAAATGTCTCGGGGTGCTTGACCCACTTGGAAATCTTATCCATGTCGTTTTCTTTCCATTCGGACATGATACGCACAGAGGGATAGAACAAGGCTGACAGAAGAACGAAGGCGATGGTAACGGCCAGCGTGTGCAGATGCGGTATGTCGGCAATGACCACTGCCACGAGCGCGTAGATGGCGAACGCACGCGGTCGGTCAAGCAGGTAGCGAAGCCAACGGTCCGTCCGTCTGTAAGAGGTCAATGCGGCACACACGATGGTAGAGAACATAATACCGAAATCGCCGGGGTGTCCGTTCGTATAGACATAGTGGTACAGGAGCAACACGGTGAGCAGTACCCACGCGTGGAGCTTGCGGGCCTTGTCGATGCGGACCATTCTCTCGTAGAATCTGTCCATGAAGCGACGGTTGCTCTTGTACAATGCCGATGTTAAGACGACGGGCATGGCGAGAAACAGGAATTGCAGTATAATCCAAGTCATAGATAATATGAGTTTGAGAGTATGTTAAGTGGCCGGACCAAAAGTTCGAGCCGGATAATACCGTAGGTAGCCAGACGAATAATGGCTTCGGCATCTCTTGCCGAGAGGTAGCTGTCGCCTTTCTTGATACGGGTCTTGAACGAGACGTCCTGCTTTCGGTAGGTGGCCAAAGCCTTGTCCAGTTCGTGTTCGGGAACCATCCACGTCGTGCCTTTGCCGAATGAATCGTGATCTTTGTAGGCACGCAGTACCAGCGTGCGGGAAACGAGGTAGTCGGTACGGGTACGTCTCTTGATGACATGTTCCCTGTATAGGCTGTCATCGGCGACCTCTATCCATGTACGGTACGTGTCGATGCAGAATACCAGCTGCCGGTATATCGTATTTCGCATGGTCAGGTGTTTCAGAAAAAATCAATCAGGACATCCGCACGTTCTTTCTTGTACTTGAAATGTCCGCTCTTGGAGTGCAGTTTCAGGTCAAGGCAGAGGTCCCCGTACATCATTTCCAGCGAATCATAGACAGTTGCGGTGATATGACGCACCTTGCCGTCCGCCTCCGTCCTGGCGTTGATTTTGAACATCTGTCCGAATGCTGGGTTTGAATAGGCACAGGTGCTGTGTCCGAAATTGCCTGATCCGGCAGGGATATGATGGTAAAGCGTAATCAACTCCATGTCATCCTCGAACATGTCCATCACCTCCTCCAAGTCGTAAGGGTCCCGCAACGGGAACGTGAGCAGCACATAGTCGCCGTAGAACTTCGGTTCTTCCATTGTCGTGATGTTGAGCAGCCGGGGCAGCTGCAGGGGAACGGACGCCATGAAGTCGTCCAGAAAATGTCGTAGCATAATCATATCATGTATTTTGTTAGACTTTGTTTTTACAGCGTGGCGATGTGGATTTCGATGAGCATACCGGGCAGCTCTTCCAGCCTGTCGTTCTCCGAGGGCAGGATTTTACGCAAAGCGCTGAAAGCGCCGGGCGTTTCCGTCGCTATCCTGTCGAGCGCCTCCTTGTCGCCGGGTGAAAGCAGCGTGAGGCAGAAAGTGTCCAGTGAGGCGTATGGCTGGAGAATCATCCAGATAAAAGCATGGGCTTGTCGGGATGTGGCGACCTCGCCCCGCTGTACGCCGTCAAGGCAGGCCCGTACATTCTGTATTACCCGCCGGTTGGTGCGCATGGCCATGTATATCATGGCTTCCTTGTAGGTGATTTCCTGACGTTCGGCGGCACGGAACACCTCGGCGCAGCATTTTTCCGTATCGCGGGTGATGTCGGACAGGTCCATGTCGTCATAATCGTTCAGGCGTGCAAGGAAAGCACGGAAAAGGGCATCCTCCTTCTCGATGAACCGGGTCAGGTCGCCGTGCCCGTGTATGCCTTTGCGCTGTGTCTCGGAGAGAAGCGTGCGGTACGCCGACAAAAGTTGTTCTTTGCCGCCCCGGTATGCCATGCGGCTGTCCAGCGAGGCGAAGAACGGTCGTATTTCCTGCGCGGAGCGATGCAGTTCCCCGTCTTCGGCGTATGGGGAGAAGCGCTCTTTAAGTGCCAGCACCTCTTTATAGGTGCGCGGTCTCGACAGTGCCAGCCGGGAAAATTCCATACGGATGGAATCGTGCAGCAAGAGGCACTCTTTGCGTGTATCGGTGTGGGAACGCCACAGTGTGTCCCGTCGGATATGTGCGGACACGGAATCCCTGACTGCCTGCCATTGACCGAGACGTGCCGTCAAGCCCTCGAAAGAAAGCCCGTCCTGTGTCCGTAGTCCGGACAGGTATTCCCTGTATATTCCGGCAGGGGTATCTTGGGGTTCGCCGTATGGTTTTCCACTTCCTCCGCCGCATGATGTCAGGGTGAGAACGGCAACCGGTACGGCACAGGTTCCGATAACGGAAAGTATATTTTTTAAGTACGATATTCTGTAAATCATATTTTAATATCATATTTTAGCCGCAAATCTATGTATTATTTTCAAGACATCTATCGCCCTGTCCTGTTTTTTGTCTATTTTTTAATATCGTACTTAATAGTATGATTTTCAATGAAAACAAGTGAAGAAAAAAGCGGTCAAAAAAGTGACAAAGTTCATTTTTTCGGCCAAAGTATGATATTAGATAAAATAAAACTCTTACATTTGCACTTGTTAGCATAGCAATATAGATTGTATGGCAAAAGTTGGTTATATATTCAAGGCGGATCTTTATGAGGGATTCGACGCGGACAAAGAGTGGATGCAACAGTACGGGTGCATACAGATAGTAGAGGAATCAGTTGAACACGAGTCACTCCGGCCTCAATGGAAGCAGCTTATCTCCAAACTCGAACGTGGCGACGAAATTGTGGTATCCAAATTCAGCAATGCCGTGCGGGGAACGCGCGAGCTGGCATCGTTCGTCGAGTTCTGCCGTATCAAGGTAGTGCGTATTATCTCCATCCATGACAGGATAGATTCAGCAGGCAAGATGTTCCCCGAGACGACAGCCGTAGATGTGCTGAATATGCTGGGAGGACTTGCCGAGGAGGTAACGGTGTTGCGTAACTCGTCCGCTCATGCCATGCAACTGCAACAGGACATACGGACGCAGACAAAAGCGGTAAAGGCTATGGATCAGAAAGACCGGGAAAATACCATCGTGGATATGTACAACAACGGTCATTCGATTGATTCCATCCTTGCCGTGAGCGGTTATAACAGCCGAAGTTCGGTGTTCCGCATTCTCAACAAGTACAAGGTGAATCTCAACCGGGGCAAGTTCAGCGGCCCTCTTGGAAAAAGGAAGAAGAAAGGGGATGAAGGTCTCGCGGAAGGGCAGCCGGACTAACAGGTGCGTAAGCGACCCATGTCGGGGACGCGCTCTATTTATTTATTTATGTAACTACATAATCCTATAATTATATAAGTATATAATATACTGCAATCCGTACATTTATCGTCAGGATGGTGTACGGATTTTCTTTGGTACATTTGCCATCACACTGATTATCCAACTATTACCTATGGTTATACTCTATATAATTATATAATTGAATAAAATAATAAATATATAATTATATGCCGTTTTTCTTGGTAAAACGGATAGAAATCACTATCTTTGCAAGAGGAAAACAATAAAGGAAACATAATAGCGATGAAGAACAAAATCGTCATATTCAGCAACATCAAAGGGGGCGTCGGCAAGACAACGCTCTGTGCGCTGTTCGCGAGCTATCTGGTAGAGCGGGGCTATCCCGTCATGGCAATCGACGCGGACTTGCAGGCATCGTTGTACCGCCACCGCAAGCGCGAGAAGGATGTGGCACCGGAGGCTCCGATCCCGTGGAACGTGGATTTGCTGGACACGGCAAACAGGGAACAACTGGAGCTTATCATGGCCAAGCTGAAAGAGGTGCCGGGAGTTGTCCTCATAGATTGCCCGGGTAACTTGAACGACCGCAATCTGGAATACATCTACAAGTCGGCGGACACGGCTATCATCCCCATCTCGTTCGATGCGGACACCGTGGACGCGACGGGGATATTCGTCAAGGCGTTGAAAACCGTGTCGGCGGCAGACCTCGTGTTCCTGCCCAACCGTATCAACACGTCCGAGAAGAAATCGGAGGAACTGCGGCAAAGGGCACAGACCACCGAGTTCCTGGGGCTGGTGGGGGCAGTCATGCCGACGGTAAAGCAGAGCGTGGCCGTCAAACGGTACACCACCCTGTACCCGCTGGAGAAAAGCCAGCTCGCGGCAGTAGAACCTTCATTCGGCAAAATAATCGAGGCACTTCATCTTAACGAATAGGCACTATGGGAAAGAATAACAGACCGACAATAGACAATCCGCTGGCAAGCATGGGGCTTGATGAGATTGTTCGCGGTATAACCGCTTCCGGAAACGACACGGAGGCCGGAGCTGAGAACGCAAACGAGACTCCGGAAACACCGAAAAAAACGGGCAAGCCCCGACGTGGCGGCAAGAAGGCTTTCGAGGAGAACCTCACTAAGTACACGCGCATCAACGAACAAGGCATCGCCATCTGGCTGCCAAAGGAAGTCAAGAAAAAACTGGAGCTTATCCGTGTCAATGCGAGCCGTAACATTCCGCTGCGGTCTTTGGCAGCTGCCATTATCATGACTTATATCGAAGAGAATGAAGACAAGCTCAATGAGTTGTAGAACAAAAATATATAAATATGTAATTATATAATTATTTAATTGTGTAATTGCATATTTCAATAAATATAGGATTAAATAAATATATAGCAGCATGGAAATAATAGTGATAATCGCCGTGTTCTGGGTCGTGGGAAAAATACTCAAGGGGATATTCGGCGGATTCAGCAAGAGTGACTACAGGCGGGACCAGTAACAGGCCGGCATCGAAAAATGGTTTGGCGGACCGAGGGAATCCGCAGGGAATCGAATGTTTTCCGCAAGGTTTCGGGAGTGACCTGTGTTTGTCCGGGAGTTCCTGTCCGTTCCGATGCAGATTTTCGGCACGCCAATCATGGAAGATAAAGTGAGAATCATTACCTTTAACACAAAATTCATAATCTAAAAATTTCTGGCAGTATGACAAAAGCGGATATTGTAGCCCGGATTGCACAGCAGACCGGAGTGGAAAAGGCGGTTGTGATGACCGTCGTGGAAGCATTCATGGAGACCGTGAAGGATTCGATGGTCGCAGGAAACGAGGTGTTCCTGCGCGGGTTCGGCAGCTTCATCATCAAGAAGCGGGCGAAAAAGGTAGCCCGGAATATATCAAAGAACACGACCATCGTGATACCGGCCCACCATGTCCCTGCGTTCAAACCTGCAAAAACGTTCCTTGAGGCAGTAAAAGAGGGGAAATAAAAAGAACAAGACTGTTGGGGAACCCTCTGTAAAATGGTGTTCCGATTATCAGATAATGAATACTGAATACCGTAACCATCTTTGAAGGATGTGTTGCGGTATTTGTTTATTGAGTAGGTATAAATGGAAACGGCACGGGTAAATGGGTATAAAAGAATAGTCTTCAAGGGAGATACAAGTGGGCAGTCCCGAAAATAGATTCAGGACACATCTGTTACCATGTATCCTGAACCCGCTTCGGTCGTTACCGGTATCGGAAGTTTAGGCTATCCACTTGTAGCCTTCGTCCGTCAGTTCAAAGTATTCATCCATTCCCGGTTTAACAAAGAACATGATTTCAAAGGCTTCGTTGCTTCCGCCTTCCGGTATCATCATGTCGAGTTCACCATTTTGGATAATCCCTCTACCCACGTTATACCCCAAGTCTTCATCCGCATAGGCATAGTGAAACTCAACCTCCGGAAATATCTCGGAGAGTTTTTGAATAAGTTGCGGCACGCTATCCCAAGCCGTATCAAACCAAAGGATGTTCGGCTCTTCAAAATATTGGTCATAGGCATTCCATTTTGTGCCCCAAGTGGCAATAGACCACTCGTGCCAGGTTGGATAACCGTATTTTTCGATATTACCCAGGTATGACGCTCCAAGCTGCAATACCTCTTTTCTTCTCTCTTCCTGCAGTTCTTCCACCCGTTGAATGGCTTTCAAATCATCCGGTGTATAGAACGGCTTTCGCTGCATTGCGGCGAGATATTCCATACCCAGTTCCCCATCGCTGGATGCGTCAATCAGCAGTTCTTCGGGCATGGGGATAATCTTGTTAAAGTCGATGTAGCAAGGCGTGCCGTCCTCCTCGTTTTCTCCTTTCAGGAAATTCATTACTTTCTGTACCGTTTCGCTGTCCGCTTTTATTTCCAAACGGTTTGTTACATGATTAGGCATAATTCTGTTTTTTAATTTGTTAATACTTTTTTATTTCACCCTCCGGTCGGCTCTTTATTTCCTGAACCGCTTTTGGGTTTTACGGATGCGGTACACGGTTGTCGGGATAACTTCATGCGGTGGCTTTTCCTGCCAAATTACTCTTGTGCAGGAAGGAAGAATTTTGCAGGAAATACACTTCAAGCCAACGGATCAAGTGCGACACCCTACCTTTGCATCTGATAAAACCAAACCGGTGACAGGATGAAGGGCAAAAGGGAGAAACACGGAAGGCGGAAACTGGTATAAGGGATGGATGCTGAAGATAAAAAGGGAGTTTGACCGGTTAGAAAAGGAGGATAGCCGCCTGCCGGAGCATATAAAAGAAAAGAGAACAGTTTGGCACTCCGGACATAAAATAACGAATACCGCAGCCATCACGTAATGACGGTTGCGGTATTTGTTTGTTTGGTAATGGCTTTTCGGTTCGGCAGCCACAGCTTTTGTTCAGGCTTTGCTAATCCGTAACATCATAGAAATAGGATAGCTCTTCATCTGTCAGATTATCCGCTGCATACCGGTCGGCCTGTATGTAGAGGGTGTTGTAGAGCGTTGCATATTCCGGCTTATTCTCGTGGTACTGCCAAATTTTGTGGTTAAGCACCAGTACCAACTCAGTAAGGTACTTGTAGTCTTCTTTCCACTCCTCGAAAGTACGATTGAATGTGTCTTGAACGGCCGAAAGACCAAATCGGTCGGCTATTGAAAAATCATTCCAAAAGGTTGTTTGCAACTCGTACCCGTTCTCTTGCATAAATTCTCTGAATGTCATATCGTTTCAAATTTTAAGATTATTTTTTGTTTTCCCTCCGATATATTTCTGTACCGAAGGCTGATTATTTTTCTGCCCGAAGGATTGGTGGCAGGCCCGGGCAAGGAAGACGCGGAAAATACGCTCGCCGACGTGTCGGGGAGGAAGATTTTCCGGCGGCAAGCGCAAGCGGTACTTGACAGGGCTGACAGCCGACAATCGAACTTTGCAGAGAAAATAACCGGGCTTCCGGAATGGAATATGGGGGAACAAGTGCGGGGAGAATAAAACAGAGGGATAGTGAAGAATGTAAAAATGGGCACACCGCTTCGTAGAGCGGGACATACGCAGGGACATCCCGGAACGGGGCACGACTGACGGTTCTGTTACAAAAGGAGACGGGTCGCGCTTTGTCGGCCACAAGAAAGAATACCGCAATCGTCTTTGTGACTGCGGTATTCTTACGGGTGATACCTTATGCTGCCTTGTCCGGCTTCTCCAGCTTGCGCTGCCTTGTTTTCCAGCCATACACGTCGGCTACATACGGATAGAGGGAACGTGTTCTTTTACGGAAACCCTGCTCGTCTATTTCACGGTTGTAGATTTTCTCGGCGATACGTTCCGCTTCTTCACGGTCTTTGGCAACCCTATAGAGGACGTAGTTCGTACCGTCGTGGTGGGTCATCCGACACCGAATGTTATAGCCGTCGCCGTACCATTCCGCATATTCGCACGAGGATTTCAAAATATCTGCGATGTTGCTTCCTAAAATCTGGTAGCCTTGCCTCCGACCATGCCACAGCCCAAGGTCTCCGAACACGATAATAACGCCGTCCACCTGTTTGTTCAGGTTGCACCGTTCGTCGTTCAGCCAGTTATAAACTTCTTCCGCCCATTCTTCATCGCTGACCTCGTAGGTGTCATCGTCCAGCATTTCCCGTTGGGAATTTTGATAATCCTCCTTTGCTGCTTCGTTCAACAAGTCGTCGCTTGTCCAAATCATGTGTTTCATACGTTTTGAATGTTAATGTGTTACTCGTTTTTTATCCCTGTTGTCGGAGGCTTTACCTCGTCCGGCGGGATTCGATTTTACATGCGGGACACAAGGCGAAAAGGTGGGAACAAGGCAAGGAGGAAGCGGCAGTCCCGGACGGTTACATTTGTGTTAAGAAGTATTGGCGAGCTTGCGAGTTGATGGTTGTTAATAGCAAATGAAGCCGCGCCTTGCCGGTTCACGGCCGCCTTAACTTTGCAGGGAAAATCAATGGACGGCGGCGGGTAAGCGGAGAATGGACGGAGTGTATAAAAGCAGTGATTCTGCGGAACGGCAACGAGCAAAACAAAAGCGGTCCGGAGACCGCTCTGTTCTGGATAAGGCAGGAATTACTTCTTGCCCTTTTTCTTTTTCGGTTCCGCAGGAACTTCCTCCTTCTCGACAGCCGGATAGAACTTGACAGCGACCATCACGATGCGGTTGTGCTTCACGCCGCCCTGGTCGGCCCACTCTTCGGGCTTGAAGTAACCCTCCACGGTGAGCAGCGTGCCTTTGGTGAGCTGGTCGAACGACCCGGCATTCTCGTTTTTGCGCCACGCTTCCATGTTCATCAGGGCGGATACGCGGTTGGTGTCCTCGCCGCTCTTCTCCTGACGGGCGATTGCCAGCGGGAAACGGGCTACACTTGCGGTGGTGAACTGGCGGATTTCAGCGTCTTTTCCTACGAATCCGGTTACTACGAAATTGTTCTCGATCTTTTTCATTGCGATTGTTTTTTGAAGTTAATGAATCATTTTTACGGTGCCGAAAAAGTAGGTGCAGCAAAGGGAAAGCACCAAGGATAACGCATAAATACTCTTTATTTTGAGGCGCAGCCCCAAACCGTAGGCACGATAAAGGAAGATTTGTGCGGTACGCCATTGGTCAAGGTTCACGGAACCGGTCCCGTCTGCACACTATCTTTGCAACGGAATAATGATGATGACTTCGATAGGAAACGGTCGCGGAAAAGGCGGGATGAAACAAATCGTGGCGGGTTCGGAGAAGCGAAAAGACCAGTCCGCCTACCGGCACAAGATTACGGCGTGTTCCGGCATGAAGCGGAGAAGGACATCGAGGCGTGGACACGTACCGTCCGACCTCTTGAGTGGAAGCGGCAATAAACGATATGCCGTCCGACCTGCCATGCGCGTTGTGGTGTGGAGCGTGCATCCGACGAAGAGCCGACAACCGGCGTGTGCCGCATATCGTCAGCGTGCTGTCCTTATCCGACTGTTATACGAGGAAGGAGAAGCAGGAAAAGGGAAAATGGCGGAAGCCCGCCTTTCCGACAAAGCGGCAGAGTGGCGCTCCGCGAGTGGAGAACCAGCTATAAAAGGATGTGGCGCAGCCAAAAGAGAATATAAATGGCAGTTTCGGGGAATACGAAAAGTGAACCGTCTATATAAATGTAGTTGCGATGGACACCTAAAAACGGGACAACGGAGGTACTTCTTGTGTATCTCCGTTGTCACATAGACTAAATTTTTGTTTGGGCACTTAATTCTACCGGCTCATCATTCCATGTCAGTTCTTTGCCTATCAGCCTATAAATAGAACCTTTGGGGAGTTCAATTTCGATTGACACGCTTCCCTGTTCGCTCTCGATGCACACTTCTTCCGAATAATCCCACTGATAGCCCCGAACCCTAACGGGCTTTTCGGGCGTTATCAACTCTGTTCCGTTTTTGTTTACCGCCAACCATGCCATAATATCACATTTTTAGTCTGTTCCTTAGTAGTAATTTTATTCTTCTTGAGTTATCATTCTCTTACTGTATTCCTTAATATCGTCCATCGTCAGCCATTTAGGTTTTTCGTCCTCCTTGAAGCTATCATACAGTTTTATCATAAAATCAATTTGTAATTTTTCATCGCCAGCCCACAAGGATTTGGGATGTCTGTTACCGTAATTAAGGTAATACTCGCAGTCTGACCGTAAGCGGTCTAACAGTTGGTATCTGAAAACCGAATCCCTGTGTATTACTTCGTCTACCGTTACTCTTCCATTTGAATTTGTTACATCGTTTGCCATATACCTATAAAATTTTAAGTTTTCTTTTTTCCCTCTTGTAGCTTGTCGGCTACTTTCGGGCTTGATTCAATTATGTCGCTTCAAAAGGTGGCATGGCTCTTTATGCAGGGTTTCACAACCAAATACAACCTCGGAGGGGTGGAGATTTTGTCGTGAACCGTCAGGCATGACCTTGCATACAAGAAAGACATGGTAGGTACCTTTGCGACACAATTCGTATCAGGCAGTCCGGAAGCGGATAGGCGAACTCTGGGAAGAGAAGGTTTCCCGCAAAAGAGTAATGATTTGTAAAAAGGGATTGCAGCCAAAAGAGAAAATACAAAAGGGTACTCCTGAAAGGTGTCTATCGTGCCGGAGGCATTTGTATCAGAAGCGCACGGCGGTTCGAGGTAAAAAGGGGCAGTTCGCCGGCAGGCTTGTCTGGCATCATGTGAAAATGCGGATTGAAACCGGAAATACCGTCTCAATCCGCATAGCTCGTCGATGGATTTTCGTTGTGTTGTCCTGTTATGTCAAAAGGTCAAAATCGTGCCATCATAACACGATACTTGAACAGTTTGTTTTTGTCGCTCGGTCGTCGCTGGCTTATCCAGATATGATGTGCGCCATATCCGAACGTGAAATATTCCTCAAGCTGCGTTTCCGCCTTCAAATGTTCCATTCCCGCACGGAGTTCAGCTTCATTGCCCGAAAAAAGAATCGTGTTCATGATTCTGAAATAAATCTCCGTCGCTTCATCGCAATAGAGACAAAAGCTGTGTTCGATAATTACGTCCATACTACTGTTTTTAATTTGACTGTGTTGCGTCCGGAACATTGGTCATTATAGACACGCCGGATTGATTGAAAATCTCCATAGTCGGACACCCGCCGTTTTCTTCGGGTAACAAGCGTTCCGAAGTTTCGGGCAATGCAAACCATTCGTCATAAAACAGACGTTTGTCGCTAATATTCGACACGTCCTCACATCCCCATGAACGGATAATACTGACGGCTTCTTCGTAACTGTCAGCTTCCACACTGAAATAATCCCGTTCCCAACTTGTAACCTTGCGGTCTTGATAGAATTTGTATTTCCCCATATAATTGATATTTAATTGTTTACTTCGACAATGACCTCAATTCTTCCGTACAGCATAGAGCGTAGTGCCGTTTTGTCAATGGCGTAATACTCACCAATGTGTCCGTACTGCTTAACAAAGTACCGTTTGAGAATATCCGAGAAGTCAAAATGATAACCGCATAATGCAATGCCTCGTCTGAAATAGATGCTTTCCCGCACGTTACGGGTAATCCAGTTTTTCTCCTCACGGTTCAATTTGCCACCGTTATTCAGACGTTCCCGCAGCTTGTAAACACGGCTGTCCTGTAATGTCGTCAGTTCGGGAACGTCCCATTTGACGAATTTTGTTGCTATCTGTGCCATAATCCCATCTGTGCTAATCATAAATAATCACTTCGTCACGATATTCTGAAATTTCCTTACCACTTGTAAGACGGACAACTATGGTGTTGCCATAGTCGCCCACGATTGTACCTTCCGTGTAGCCTTTGTACGGGTTAAGCAGTGTGCAATGCAATCCGATGATGTCGGACGGTTCTTCATATTCATACATAAAACAATGTTTTTACGGTTACTACTTGATAGCCCATTTCCCTTGAGAGAACGTTCTGAAGCTCACGTACTCGTTTTCGAGTTCGTAAGTCAGTATGCGGATATAGATTTCGTTTTTGGCTTCCAACGATTCCACCAGCTTGTTGATTTCTTTTTCCGGGTATTCCCAGCGAGAAGAAAATTCCGCATCTATAATATCGACATACCGGTTGATATAGCCGTTAAAATTATCGTCCAAGAAAGCCTCTATCTTGTCGAGGTCTTGTTTGTTCGCAGTGGTAGCGTGGAAAATGTTTGTTGCAATGTTCGCCATAATCTCAAATTTTAAGTTTTTTCTTTTTCCCTCCAAGATAAATATTACACATATACAACTTATTATTAGATATATAAGTCGATACAAATAGCATAAAGTAACAAAGTAACAACAATAGTAAAGAATATATGTAATTTCCGAATCCTTGATTACGAAGTACAGGTTTAATCGACTTCCATTACTTGGGAGATTATCCTATAAAAGCAAAAATTCTTCATTGAAAATCGTAAAATATCAATCTTGGCGTATTTCCTTTCATTTTGTTTCATGTTTTTGAAAGAAAAATTATATCTTTGCATTCGGACTATAGCACCCCTACGCTTATTTGTTTCCGATAGACGTGTCTTTCACGACAATGGCTGGGGAAGTTCACGCCGAGCCTAGTGCGGCGAAGTCATACGAATGATGCAGTTGCACAAAGCGGGCTTTGGGTGGGAAAGTATAGTCCATACATAATGAAGGCGTTTATTCGACGCTGTGTTTAGGACTTCCTGTAATCTAGCAAATTCACAGAATCATAGTCTTGAACCTAGCAACAGTAGATGTCCCGGGTGTGATTATATCATCCCCGTGGAGACCTTGTAAGCATGGATTGTACCCTTTCGGGCACAACAAGGTTGTTTATATAGGTCTCTTTACGGTGTTTGATTATTCATATCGGCGTGGGCTCTGACGTTGTCTGTTCAACTATGATAGGCAATTGCTAGAGCCTCAGGAAGTGGAATGGACAACAGGACGATTCCACGTATTCTATGTTTCTATCCAAGTCATTTTATGAGTTTAACATTTTCTTAACATC
>ERZ827117.523-NODE-523-length-45830-cov-16.007755_pt1 | contig 45830 bp, 44 predicted proteins | sample MGYA00519920_ERZ827117 | MGnify/ENA primary metagenome ERZ827117 (study PRJEB31778, sample SAMEA3449260) | human gut metagenome | biome: human gut; feature: human-associated habitat; material: faeces | place: United Kingdom | collected 2010/2012 ...
TCATGATCAGGTCGGTATAACGCTGACGATAACGGATATCGGTATTGGTCAGGCCATGGAACTTCTCAGGCAGGATCTGTAAGCTCTTGGACAGCAGTATTACCTGGGACGCATGTACGGAGATCTCGCCGGTCTTGGTCTTGAAGACTTCGCCCTCGATACCTACGATGTCGCCCACATCATACTTTTTGAAATCCGCATAGGACTCTTCTCCGATGCTGTCTCTTGCTACATATACCTGAATGTTGCCGGGCAGATCCTGTACATTACAGAAGGATGCCTTACCCATGACACGTTTGGACATTACACGCCCGGCGATACGGACGGTCTTGCCTTCCAGTTCTTCGAAATTATTCTTGATATCGGTGCTGTGATGGGTCACATCATATTTGGTGATCTGAAAAGGATCCTTGCCTGCCTGCTGCAGGTTAGCCAGCTTCTCGCGCTTTACCTTAAGCAGCTGATGAATATCCTGCTCCTGTACATTTGTGTTCTGTGTATCTGCCACTTTTTTCCACTCCTTACTCTGTCTTACTTACTCAACGTTACTTCTCTGGATCTCCAGAATCTTATATGAGAATACACCTGCGGGTGTCTCTACTTCTACGGTATCGCCGACCTTATGGCCGATCAGTGCCTTACCTACGGGGCTCTCGTTAGAGATCTTGCCCTTTAAGCTGTTCGCCTCGGTGGAACCTACGATCTTGTAATCCAGCTCTTCGCTGTATTCAATATCCAGGATCTTGACCTGGCAGCCGATGTTGATCTTATCCAGATCTACTTCATCCTCGACTACGACTTCTGCGTTCTTCAGGATCTTCTCCAACTCTTCGATACGAGCTTCGATGTCTCTCTGCTCATCCTTCGCTGCATCGTACTCAGCGTTCTCGGACAGGTCTCCCTGCTCTCTTGCTTCCTTAATCTTCTGAGCAACTTCCTGACGTTTTACCACTTTCAGATCATGTAACTCATCCTCATATTTTCTGAGGCCTTCGTAGGTCAAAATGTTTTTCTTTTCCTGCATGATACCGCACCTTCCTGTTTTCTATATTTTGCGCTACCGACACTCCCGGCAACTATACTAGCCTAATCAACCGAGTTATTATACCCATTTTTACTGATGGTGTCAAGGTATTCCAAGGCTTTTCGCGGGTCTTTCCACTCTTTTTTCATGGAAAAATAACGGATCTGCGGACATCCGGACGTGACACGGCGTTCCTTTTCCTCCGATGCCGGAAAATCCAGCCAGACGCTGCCCGCTGCCAGCCCGCCACCGTAGACTTTATCACTGTCGCTAAAATCCAGCACCAGGCAGGGCGCTGCCGCCTTCAGCCGCACCCTGTCGTAATCTGCCGCTTCCGGTAACAGACGGATCTCCGGGATCAGTCCGTATTCGTCTTCCAGTTCCCAGGTCAGTTCGTCTTCCTCCTCCCGATATTCTCTGTCCGTGAGGTACCATTTCACGCTGCGCAGTGCCGCCACATACCGCAGCAGCACGTAAGACAGAAAGGGATTCTTCCCCAGCACGATCACATCCGGCCACAGCGGATGTCCCATCACATCTTCTCCGTACCGCAGCAAATGTTCCACCCATTCCTGCTGCCGGTATTCCCGGAATTCCCTTCCGTAATAAAAAGACAGGGGTTCTCGGCACACAATGTATGTGTGGTCCGGATCCTCTGTCAGTTCCCGCAATTGTTCCCGGAGTATTTGCTCCGTCTGTTTCTGTTCTGTGCCATCCGCTCCCGTCACTGCCGCCCTGACCAAACGGTAATCCCGGAATAGATATTCCGTCCGGCAAACAGTCACAGCCTCCGTAGCTTCCTGCGTTTTTGTAGTTTTCCACAGTGCATGGAATATTTTAAAAATTTTTCCCCGGGGAGCGTTTCCCTTCTGCACAGGCTGTGACTTACATACCGCTGCCTGTACCCTCTGTTCCACGGTTTGTCTCACCGGATAGAGATACAAAATAGTGTCCATGCTACAGTGTATGCAGCCGGCCCGATTATATGCACAGTGCTGCATCCAGCCTTCCGCAGACACTGCTGTACACCGGGCTCCCGGCACTACTCTTCATCCGGGAATATATCATGCACGCCCCGGATGAGCTCGTCCATTTTCTCCATGGTGTTGATGGTCTGGCGGAAATGGGCGGAATGGGGCATTCCTACGGTATACCAGGACAGATGCTTGCGCATCTCCCGGACGCCGGTATATTCGCCCTTGTATTCCAGCTGCAATGCCGCATGGCGCAGGATCAGTTCCCGCTTCTCCCTGTTCGTGGGTCTCGCGGGGATCGTGCCGTCTGTAAGGTACGAGACCACTTCTCTAAAGATCCAGGGATTGCCCTCCGCCGCCCGGCCGATCATGACGCCGTCACAACCGGTCTGGTCCAAAATGGCTTTCGCTTTCTCGGGGCTGTCCACATCACCATTACCAATGACGGGGATCTTCACCGCATCCTTCACCTGTGCGATGATGTCCCAGTCTGCCTGTCCGCTGTAATACTGGGCTCTGGTCCGTCCATGCACCGCCACCGCTGCCACACCGCAGGCTTCCGCGATCTTAGCGATCTCCACGGCATTGACATGGTCATCGTCAAACCCCTTCCGGATCTTCACGGTCACCGGCTTGTCGATGGCTCTGACTAACGCCGTCAGGATCTGCTCCACCAGCTTCGGATCCTTCATCAGTGCGGAGCCCTCGCCGTTATTCACTACCTTTGGTACCGGGCATCCCATGTTCAGGTCCAGAATGGAAAAAGGACGCTCCTCGATGCGTTTTGCCATCTCCGCAAGGATCTGCGGATCAGAACCGAACAGCTGCAAGGAAGCAGGCACCTCGTCGGGATGGATCTCCATAAGGCTGTCAGTATTTTTATTGTTATAATAGATTGCCTTGGCACTCACCATCTCCATGCACACCAGTGCTGCTCCCATTTCTCGGCAGAGCAGACGAAATGGCAGGTCGGATACGCCTGCCATAGGTGCCAGGATGATGGGATTATCCAGGGTCACATTGCCAATCTGTAATTTCTTCATAATCTCTCCGTGGTCCGGTATCCTAATTTATTTCCCGGATACTACTTTCGGTTCTTGTCGTAGATGATCCGCAGTCCATCCAGCGTCAGAGAACTGTCATAAATATCAATGCTGTCTGTCTCGTCCGCAATGACTCTGCCCAGACCGCCGGTGGCTACCACCTTCAGATTGGCAAGACCGCTCTCTTCTTTTACCTTGCGGATGATGTATTCCGTCTGTCCGATCTGACCATACATCAGACCGGCCTGCATACTGGTAATGGTCTCCTGTGCCAGAATAGTCTTCGGCTTGCGGATCTCGATATTCGGCAGCTTCGCCGTCTCTTTCCATAAGGCCTCGGAACTGATGCGGATGCCGGGAGCTGTGATACCTGCGGTAAATCTTCCGTCCTCCGTGATCAGGTCATACGTGGTGGCAGTACCGAAATCCAGTACCAGCACCGGTCCGCCGTATTTCACATAGGCTGCCACCGCATCGACGATACGGTCCGCACCGATACCTCTGGGATCCTCTGTAGCAACCTTAATACCGCTTTTGACTCCGGGGCCTACGATGATAGGCTTCGTATGCAGATAGCGGATGATAGAACTGGTCAGGGAATGCATCACATCCGGCACGACGCTGGCGATGATGGCTCCTTCGATATCCGAGGTCTTAATTCCGTTACTTTTCAACAGCTGTGTGATCATGATCCCGTATTCATCGGAAGTTCTGGGAGTCTTTGTCATGATCCGGAAAGTAGCTGCCAGTTTTTCCCCACAAAAGACACCCATGGTCATATTGGTATTACCTACGTCTATGACAAATATCATTCGCCGTCCTCCTCATCCAACAGTTCCGAAACATCTTCTTTTTTGATAAATACACGGTAATACAGACTTAAGGATTCGAAAAGCTCCTGTCTGCTCCGACGGATCTCAGCGATCAGCAGTCCGGATGAGACCTCATCGTAATAGATGTCATCGTCATCCGCGTTAGTCTCCATGACCACGTTGCCGTCCTCTTCAAAGGCGATGGTAAACACGCCTCCCACTTCCTCAGTGAACAGCACGCAGATGATGTGCAGTTCTTCCTTGATGGATTCGGGAATCATTTTGAATTGTTCTTCGTTAAAGTAATATTTTTTCTCATAGGCATTGGCGCCGCAGAGTACAATTTTGTTCTCGTCCATAATTTTCTATCCTGTTATTTTTATTCTAAATCTGCTTCTGGTTCATGGTGCATCACGCTCCGCTGCCTCAGATGCTACACGTAGCCGTATACCCCACGCACAGACACCTCACCGGCATAGACTTCCTCTATGCTGCCGTCCTGTCTTTCTACGAGAAGCTCGCCCTGGTCGTTGATTCCCCGGGCGGTACCGCGGAATTCTCCCTTGGGATCCAGCACGCAGACTTCTCTGTCCCGGTTCACCAGGAGTTTCGCATAGGAGTCTCTGAGCCTTTTCAGGTCATGGGTCTGTAAGAAGATCTCATAATCCTCCTCAAAAGCTTCCATGATGTCCGCGATCAGCTGGCTGCGGGAGATCCGGAATCCGCACTGTTCGTCGATGGCTGCTGCCCGGTCCCGGATCTCCTCCGGGAATTCCTGCCTGCGCACATTGATGCCCACGCCGATGACAATGTGATGGATATAAGCCTGTTCCATGCTCATCTCCGTGAGGATACCACAGACTTTTTTTCCATCCACCACAATATCATTGGGCCACTTGATGCCTACCTTTGCCGCACCTTCTTCACTGCCGCGTCCGAGAGTCTGCCGAATACCCTTAGCCACCGCCAGTGCCATGACTAACGTTAACATCGGTGCGCAGTCCGCATTGAAATCCGGTTTGAGCATTAACGTATAGTAAATATTGCTTCCCGAAGGGCTCTCCCAGCCGCGGCCTCTGCGGCCCCGTCCGGCAGTCTGCTGATCCGCTACGACCAACAATCCGCTCTCTGCTCCCTGTTCCGCTTCCAGCTTGGCACGGATATTGGTGGAATCAATGCTGTCGAAAAACAGTAAGGGATGTCCCACCCACTTTGTCTTCAGTCTGCTTTGGATATCGGCCTGGTTATAAACCTCCTCCGCCTGATCCACCAGGTGGTACCCCTTGTTCTGTACCGCCTCGATGACATAGCCTTCTTTCTTCAGTTGTCCGATTGCTTTCCATACGGCAGTCCGTGATACTCCGAACTGCTCACAGAGTTCCTGTCCGGAGACGTAAGTCCCCTTTTCCCGCAGAAGCTCCAATATCTTTGCTTTCATACTCATAAAGTTGCCGCCATCACTGCCTTGATCGTGTGCATACGATTTTCTGCCTCTTCAAATACCAGAGACTGTCCGGATTCAAATACTTCGTCGGTGACTTCCATCTCGGTGATGCCGAAACGCTCACCCATCTGGGCACCGATCTTGGTCTTCAGATCATGGAATGCGGGGAGACAATGCATAAAGATCGCCTGCTCACCGGCATTATCCATCACCGCTTTATTCACCTGATAAGGGGACAATTCCTTGATACGCTCGGTCCATACTTCGTCCGGCTCACCCATGGATACCCAGACATCCGTATAAATGACATCCACATCCTCGGTACCTGCCTTCACATCTTCGGTCAGGGTGATGCTGCCGCCGGTCTGTGCCGCGATTGCTTCACACTCTGCCACCAGCTCTTTTGCCGGGAAATATTTTGCCGTAGTGCATGCGGTAAAGTGCATACCCATCTTCGCACAGGCTACCATCAGAGAGTTTCCCATGTTGTAACGGGCATCTCCCATATAAGTCATGCGGATCCCCTTCAGGTGTCCGAAATGCTCACGGATAGTCAGAAGATCTGCCAGCATCTGGGTGGGATGGAATTCATTGGTCAGTCCGTTCCATACGGGAACCTTGGAGTATTTCGCCAGTTCCTCTACGATATCCTGTCCAAAACCACGGTATTCGATACCCTCGAACATGCCTGCCAGTACTCTGGCGGTATCGGCGATGCTTTCTTTTTTACCAATCTGGGATCCGGTAGGATCCAGATAAGTGGTACCCATTCCCAGGTCATGCGCTGCCACTTCAAAAGCACATCTGGTACGGGTACTGGTCTTCTCGAAGATCAGAGCCACATTCTTGCCTCGGAGGGTATCTACGGGGATTCCTTTTTTCTTTTTATCTTTCAGGTCTGCCGCCAGGTCCAGCAGATATTCGATCTCTTCCGGTGTAAAGTCCAGTAATTTCAAAAAATCGCGTCCCTTTAAATCCATAATACTCCTCTTTTCCGAGGCTTCGGCCTCTGTATTATTTTTAGATATATGTAATCAATATACTTCATTATCCGGTGTTTTTCAACCCCTCGCAGCATGCACTTTATGCCACGTTTCCTGATCCTTGGAGCAAAAAAGGATCCCTACCGGCATTCCGGAAGAGATCCTCTTTGATCTGTCTGATTCTATTCGGTATGACTTTTATTCTGCTTTTTTGCCGGCTGCTGCCTTGAAGGTCTCTGCTATGCTGGCAATGCCCTGCAGCTCTGCGGGGAGCAGGATGGTGGTGGCCTGACCATCCGCTACTTTCTCGAATGCTTCCAGGCTCTTTAACTTCAGGACTGCGGCATCTGCACCCGCTTCCTTCAGCATCTTGATACCGTCGGCATTCGCCTGCTGCACCTTGAGGATGGCTTCGGCTTCACCTTCTGCCTCGCGGATCATCTTCTCCTTCTCTGCCTCTGCACGGAGGATGGCTGCCTGCTTATCTGCCTCTGCGCGAAGGATGGCGGATTCCTTGGCACCTTCTGCCTCCAGGATCTTAGCCTTTTTCTCACCTTCAGCACGGGTTACGGCTTCACGTCTCTCACGCTCTGCCTTCATCTGTTTCTCCATGGCGTTCTGGATCTCTGCGGGAGGGATAATGTTCTTCAGCTCTACACGGTTCACCTTGATACCCCAGGGATCGGTGGCAATATCCAGTGCCGCACGCATCTTGGTATTAATGGTCTCACGGGAGGTCAGGGTCTGATCCAGCTCCAGGTCACCGATGATGTTACGCAGGGTGGTGGCAGTCAGATTCTCGATCGCCATCATAGGGTTCTCTACGCCATAGGTAAACAGCTTAGGATCGGTGATCTGATAGAAGACTACGGTATCGATCCGCATGGTTACATTATCCTTGGTGATTACAGGCTGGGGCGGGAAATCCGCTACCTGCTCCTTTAAGTTGACTTTTCTGGCAACCTTGTCGACGAACGGGATCTTCAAATTAAATCCTACATTCCAGGTAGCCTGATAAGCACCCAGACGCTCGATGACATAGGCCTGTGCCTGGGGAACGATCTTGATACAGGATACGAAGATCCATAATACTAAAACGGCAATAATAATTAATACTATCATTTTTCCTCCTTCTGCGTACATTTGTGTACGCTGCGTACCCCTTGTACGCACTTTTCCCTCATGTATTGGTTCTACACGATTCTTACGACTGCGGCTCTGATAAGTTTTCCGTCACTTTTGCCATCTGGGGATCCACTTTAACGATCAGCTTGACCCCGTTGACTGCCACAATGTCCACCACGGTCCCGGGCTGTAAATTCAGTCCGTCTTCTTCCGTTCTGGCACTCCATTCCTGTCCACCTACCGTCACCTGGCCGATGCCCTGCAGATTGTCGATCTCACTGGTCACGATCGCCTGTCTGCCGATCATGCTTTCCACATTCGTCCTTACGCGGTCTCTGTTAAAATATCTGACTGCGATGGGTCTGGTGAAAAATAACAGCAGCAGAGATACTGCAAAAAATAACAGGATCTGTAACCAGACCGGTCCATGAAATGCGGCAACGATCACTGCCACAGCCGCGCCTCCGGCGAACCATATGCTCGTCAGTCCCAGAGTAGCGACCTCCACCCCGATCGATACGATCAATACCACAAGCCACAAGGTTACCATTTCGCTCATATAATCACTCCTTTGGTTTTGTAGTTGTATCCAGTGTACTACAAATGTATGTGTATGGCAACTGCAACCTTCGCACGATACTTATGGTTATTGTGCTGTCTGTAGATGTCTTTGTAGTCAAAAAGACGGCATCCCCTTTGGGACACCGCCTCTTTTGTAATTTTGTGATTCTAATTTTGTGATTTTAATAGAATACATGATTACCGATCACGATTCCGTCACGGCCGTTGTTACGTCTGAAGTGTGTCAGATCTCCCACATTGGATACGCCGGAGATGGCTTCTTCCGCTGCCTTGATACAGCTTGCGTTGATCTTGCCGGATTCGTATACGGTATTTACCTTACCGTTCAATGCCGGAGTGAACTGTCCGGACGCATAGATCACACCATGAATGCTACTCGGGTAAGCGCCGCTTCGTACACGGTTCATAACAACAGCACCTACTGCCAGCTGTCCTTCGTAGCTCTCGCATCCTGCCTCGCACTGGATCAATGCTGCCAACAGCTGCGTGGTATCCGCATCGGTGGTGTATTCGCCGTAGTTCACATGACGTTTTGCTTCACGCTCTGCGGCTTCTCTTGCTTTGATCTCCTCTAAAGTCTCACCGGAGTCGATCTGGAAATCTACTGTTACATACTCCGCAGACACATATCCGTCTGCTCCTTCGTAGTCGATGCAGACCCATTCGGGATTACTGTTATCTACTACATCCACTATATCGCCCTTGGGAAGAAGTCCCAGAACTCCGGCCTCCTGATCCGCCTCGGTTCTCACACGAAGAGTCTCCGTGTTGATCTGTGCGATCATTCTGCCCACATCATTGGCCAGTGCCTTCGCATCATCCCCGAACAGGAGATATTCGTCTTTGGCCCAGCCGATCAGCGTACCGGACTGGATCTTGGTCCAACCGTCCCTGCGCTCTAAAATCGTACCTCCACAGTCTTTGTACAGCTTGCCGACCTTGGAAGCATCCTCACTGGCATCGCTTCGTACATTCACGGCATCTCTTACGTTTGCCATGACCAGCCCGGAACTGATCTCTTCCTCAGAGGGGAATGTCAGATTCAATTCCTGCACCGTTGCATTGATGACCTCAGTACTGTTTTTGGAACCGGGGTCTAAGATCGATGCGACACCACCGTTCAGATCATTGACATAGTTTTTAGTATTGCTTGCCTGTGCGGTCATGCTCATTTGCATGCTCAGGAAGATAGAACAGAGCAGTCCTGCACATACAACCAGCATTCTTCTGCTTTTTGTCATCTTGATACACGCCTTTCCCACAGGAAAATTCCCCGGACGGGGTGGTATACCTGCGGATCTCCCAGTGAATAGTATATGATGTATTTCTTAATATTTTCACCAGTTTGTTACAAAAATGTTAAATTTGTTACGCGGAATATCATAGCAGATGACAAAATTTTTGTCAAGTTTCGGGATTTGGGGCGCTATTTAGCCATGACAGCTCGGCTTGCGCCATTCGCAAAGTCGCGTTATCACGCTTTTCGTCACTGCGTGACTACCTTTGCTCATGAACCGGCGCTCAACTCATGAACATATTCGTTCACAAAATCATGTTAACATGATTTTTGCTCTCGACTCTGTTCATGGTCGAGCTGTCACTACATACATTTTGACTTCTCGATGCAGGCGTCCATGGCATCCATCACAGCGGCACGCATGCCCTTCTCTTCCAGTACTTTAACTGCCTGGATGGTGGTACCTCCGGGAGAACATACCATATCCTTTAATTCACCGGGATGTTTTCCAGTCTCCAGCACCATTTTGGCACTGCCGAGTACGGACTGTGCTGCGAATTCATAGGCCTGTTTTCTGGGCATTCCGGCTGCTACAGCTTCATCCGCCATGGCCTCAATAAACATAAATACATATGCGGGAGAGCTTCCGCTGACTCCCACGACCACATCCATCAGACGCTCCGGTACGACACTTGCGATGCCGAAGGAACGGAGCAGGGAAAGCACCTGCTCTGTCTCATCCTCCGTGACATTTTCTCCGATGCATACACCGGTACAGCCCTCCAGTACCAGGGCCGGCGTATTGGGCATGCAGCGGATCAGCTTAAGCTCCGGTCTGTCAAATGCATCCTTCAGATACTGTAGATTCCTGCCTGCTGCGATGCTGACGATCAGGGTATCAGCCTTCACAGCATCCTTGATCTCGGCGATCACTTCCGGGAAAAAGATAGGCTTTACGGCTAAGAACAGGATATCTGCCTGCTCAGCCACGGCAGTATTGTCTGTTGTTGTGTTAATATTAAATTTTGTTTTAACTTTTTCTGCAGTTGTTTCTGTCTTAGAGGAACCGATGATGTCCTCCGGCTTTGCAATGCCCTTCTGCAGCATGCCGCCGATCATTGCCGTTGCCATATTTCCCAATCCGATAAATCCAATCTTCATAATATCTGTCCTCCTGCTCTGTTTTCTATCTAAATATCATATAGCCCTGAACCGCTACTATGCCTACAGATTTCGCTGTCTGTGCGCCTCATACATCAGAAGTGCCGCAGCGATCGAGGCATTCAGGGATTCCACCTTACCCTCCATAGGGATTTTGAGGTATTGCCCGGCCTGGTCAGAGATCTCTTTGGTCAGTCCGTTTCCTTCATTGCCGATGAGGAATGCGGTGGGTTCCCGGAAGGAAAAGCTATCGTAATATTTCTGTCCCTTCAGGTGTGCCGCGTAGGTATGGATCCCTCGCTCATGTATCTGCGTCAGCACCGGGGATAGCTCCGGCACATAGACAAACGGTACCCGGAATATGGAGCCCATGGTGGCCCGTATGGTCTTGGGATTGAAGATATCCACAGTCTGTTGGTTCATAATAACGCCCGTTATTCCTGCTCCTTCCCCGGTACGTATCATGGTTCCCAGGTTCCCGGGATCCTGTAAATTCTCCAAGATCAAAAATAAAGGCTCCGGCTGTTCCAAAAGCTGTGTCAGATCATAGGAAGGCTGCTCCAACACGGTGAGGATTCCCTGGGGAGTCTGGGTATCTGCCATTTTTGCAAATACCTCCGGGGATACGGTCTCATAGCCGGTCTGCTGAAGCTTATCCCAGAATGCAGTATCGCCGTTCTGTGCGTTCCGGCGGAGCTTCTGCTCCAGTTCTTCTGTGAGATAGACCTCTCTTACGCTTTTTACCGGCGCTTCCTCACACATCCTGACGCCCTCCGCCAGGAATACGTGATCCTTACGCCGTTCCTTCGCCTTCGTCTGCCACTGCACGACCTGTTTTACTTTTGCATTGTTGCTGCTTGTGATCATATCTGTCTGCTCCCTGCTATCCTGCCATAATAATGCATAATAATGCGATTTTTCGTGCTACGCACTCTCAAAATCGCAACATCCATTCGTATTCCGGACTATCGTCCTTCATACTCATGTCTGTTTACTCCTCTCATAGAATGCATCCCCTGTCTGCAAGCAGACGTGATGCATTCTATGGATGAGTTTATTATAGTCAAAAAGGCGCTTCCACGCAATGGGAAACGCCTTTGTCTTCGTATGTCTAGATAGAAAGTAAATGAGATACCTCAAACTGATAATCGTTGATACCCTTCTCCATCTGCAGTGCATCCTCAATATCGAAATCGATGAATTCACCGTGCTGGTAACCAACGACACGATTGGTCTTGCCTTCCAGCATGATGTCTACTGCGTAAGCACCCATGATAGATGCATAGTAACGATCCTTCGCAGTAGGACTTCCTCCACGCTGCATGTAACCTAAGATCGTAGCACGGGTCTCAATACCGGTAGCTGCCTCGATACGGCGTGCCATGGAAGTGGAATGTCCGATTCCCTCGGCATTGATGATGATGTGATGGGTCTTGCCATGCTTACGGTTGGTAATGATATTATTGATAATATTCTGTTCGTTGTAATCGTACTTCTCGGGAAGCAGGATATCCTCGGCGCCGTTGGCAATACCGCACCACAGAGCAATGTATCCGGCATTTCTGCCCATTACCTCGATGATACTGCATCTCTCATGAGAGGAAGAGGTATCCTTAACTTTATCAATAGCCTGCATTGCCGTGTTCACTGCAGTATCGAAGCCGATGGTGTACTCAGTACATGCGATATCCAGGTCGATGGTTCCGGGAAGGCCGATGGTGTTGATGCCCAGTCTGGACAGAGCCTGTGCACCACGATAGGAACCGTCACCACCGATGACAACGATACCGTCGATACCGTGCTTTTTACAGATCTCAGCGCCCTTTTTCTGTCCTTCCGCTTCCTTGAACTCCAAACAACGTGCGGTTCCTAAGATGGTACCACCGCGCTGGATAATATCGGACACATCCTTGGCTTCCATATCTACAATCTCTTCATTCAAAAGACCCTGATAACCTTTTTTAATACCCTTAACCTTCAGTCCTCTTGCAATGGCTGTACGAACAACTGCACGGATAGCAGCGTTCATTCCCGGTGCATCACCGCCGCTGGTCAGTACGCCGATCGTCTTAATCTCTTTTGCCATGACTGTTACCTCCTAAGTAAACGAACGAATAATTTTCTCTTCTCGATTCTTTATTTTAATCTATTTTTGAGCGGTTTTCAATAGGTTTCGTTATAAATTTAACATTTTCTTTTCCAAACTGCGATGCAAGCTTTTCCATTAATGTCTCATCGGCTTTTACCCTGAGATTTGCAGGCAGGATCTTGATGTTTTTAATATCTCTCAGGTAGATCACCACATCGTCATTGCCGTCGGAGTCAGCGATGGCCTGTAACAATTCCTGTTCTCTGGCCTTATAGGCTTCCATATTGGGAAACTGGATCCAGGCCCCCGCGGGCATGCCTTTTTTCTGCCCGGTTCCGGCGTTCTGCGGCCGCTGACCCGGTTGTGTCTGTTCCACTGTTCGGCCTGTCTGTCCGCCTGACATGGCACCGACCGGCTGCTGCCCACTGCCGTTCCCATTTCCATAGGATCCGCCGCGGCTGCCTCCCCGGCCTCCGTAATTCCTTGGGAACAGAGGCTGGTTCGCCGCTCTGGCTGCCTGTGCATCCTCGAAGCTGATGATCTGGTCGCAGATCAGCTTGCCGTCCTTGTCCTCTTCCAGGGACACTCTGCCCCGGATGAACACTTTGGCATCCTCTGTAAGCAAAGTGTTGTAGCGCTCGTATACCTGGGGAAATACCACGACTTCCACGTTGCCGATCAGATCCTCCACATTTAAAAATGCCATGATCTTGTCGTTCTTGGTGTATTTTACGTTTTTGTCCGCGATCAGTCCACCGATGACTGCATTCGCCTGATCCTTGACCAGTTCCACCTCTCCGGACTCTTCATCCAGCGCAAAGTCTCCGGCGGTATTGCTGATGCAGTTCTGCCACAGCTCCTGGTATTCCTCCAAAGGATGACCGCTGACATAGACACCCAGGACCTCTTTTTCAAAGCCAAGCAGCATTTCCTTGCTGTATTCACCTACATTCGGCATCCGGATATCAAATTCTTCCTTATCTTCTTCGCCGGCGATATCAAACAGGGAAATCTGTCCTGCCAGGTTGTTTTTCTTGTCATGGGCGATGTGATCCGCGATCTGCACATAGACGCTCATGAACTGTTTTCTGGTGCCGCCCAGTCCGTCCATGGCTCCTGCTTTGATCAGGTTCTCAATGGCCCGCTTATTCATCTCTTTTTTGTCAGACATGCGGGTGATGAAGTCCTTCAGGTTTGTGAAGGGGCCTCTCTCCTTACGCTCCTGCACCAGGCTGTCGATGACCGGACGTCCCACACCTTTGATGGCCGTCAGGGCATAGCGGATCTTGCCGTCTGTCACAGAGAATCCGGCTTCTCCCGCATTTACATCCGGCGGCAGAATGGCGATATTCATGTTCCGGCAGTTCAAAATATACTCCGATACTTTTTTCGGGTTATCGATGACGGAGGTCATCAGTGCCGCCATGAATTCTACGGGATAATAGTATTTTAAATACGCCGTCTGATAAGCCACCACCGCATAACAAGCCGCATGGGACTTGTTAAACGCATACTTGGCGAAATCCATCATGGTATCGTAGATCTGTCCTGCGGTCTGTTCATCAATGCCGTTGGCGATACAGCCGGGGACATTCTCCTCCGGATTGCCGTAGATGAAGTTCGCCCGCTCTTTTTCCATGACGGCCTGCTTCTTTTTACTCATGGCACGGCGCACCAGGTCGCTTCGGCCCAGAGTATATCCCGCCAGGTCACGGACGATCTGCATTACCTGCTCCTGGTATACGATACAGCCGTAGGTGGGTTTCAGGATCGGCTCCAGCTGAGGACAGGCATAGGTCACATCCTCCGGATGGTTTTTCCCCTGGATATACTTCGGGATAAAATCCATAGGACCCGGACGATACAGAGAAATACCGGCCACTACATCCTCCAGATTCTGGGGACGCAGTTCCTTCATGAAGCTCTTCATCCCGGCACTTTCCAGCTGGAACACACCTTCCGTTCTGCCGGTGCCGATGGAAGCCAGTACTTTCGGGTCATTATAGTCTATGGCATCCACATCAATGTGTCTGCCGGTGGTATTCTCTATGAATTTTACAGCATCATGGATCACGGTCAGGGTACGCAGTCCCAGAAAGTCCATTTTCAACAGGCCCAGTTCTTCCAGCGTCGTCATGGTAAACTGGGTAACGATGGAACCATCAGAGCCTCTGGACAGCGGCACGAATTCGTCTGCGGATTTCTGACAGATCACGACACCGGCCGCATGCATAGAGGTATGTCTGGGCAGTCCCTCCAGTCGCTTACACATATCGATCAGATGGTGGACCTGTTCGTCCTCCTGATAGAGCTTGCGGAATTCCGGATTCATCTCCAGTGCTCTGCTCAGTGTAATGTTCAGTTCGTTCGGCACCATTTTGGCAATAGAATCCACGAACGCATAGGGCAGGTCCATGACACGGCCCACATCGCGGATGACACCTTTCGCCGCCAGAGTACCGAAGGTGACGATCTGTACCACCTTGTCATTGCCGTATTTTCTGCCCACATAATCGATGACCTCCTGTCTCCGTTCAAAGCAGAAATCCACGTCAATATCAGGCATAGAGACACGTTCCGGATTCAGGAATCGTTCAAACAGCAGATTGTAATGAATCGGATCGATGTTGGTGATCTTCAGGCAATATGCCACGATACTTCCCGCCGCGGAGCCTCGTCCCGGCCCCACGGGGATCCCGTGCTCCTTCGCATAATTGATGAAATCCCACACGATCAGGAAGTAGTCCACATATCCCATTCTCTGAATAACGCCAAGTTCGTAATCAAGGCGCTCCCTGAGAGTCTGTCCGGTCTCTCCGGCGGGCTGATCGCCGTCGCCGTAGCGTTCTGCCAGTCCGTCATCGCAGAGCTTATTTAAGTAGCTCCAGGAATCGTACCCCTCCGGCACATCGTATTTCGGCAGCTTCGTCACGCCGAATTCAATCTCCACATTACATCGGTCTGCGATCCTCTGGGTATTCTCCACTGCCTCCCAGGCATAGGGGAACAGTCCCTTCATTTCCTCTTCGCTCTTGACATAATACTGTCCACCCTCGTAGCGCATACGATCCTCGTCCGCCAGCTTTTTGCCCGTCTGCAGGCACAGCAGAATGTCATGAGGGATCGCATCCTCCGCATAAGTATAGTGCACATCGTTGGTGGTCACCAGGGGAATATCCAGCTCCCTGCTCATCTGGACCAGTTCCATATTCACGGTTCGCTGTTCCGGAATGCCGTGATCCTGTAATTCCAGGAAATAGTTACCCTTACCGAAGCATGCCTCGTATTTGCGGGCCGCCATTCTCGCCTCTTCCTTCATGCCCTTTAAAATAAATCGGGGCACTTCACCTGCCAGACACGCAGACAGCGCAATGATACCCTCGTGAAACTGCTGCAGTACTTCCATATCCACACGGGGTTTATAATAGTAGCCTTCCGTGAATCCACGGCTGACGATCTTCATCAGGTTCGCATAACCGGTATTGTTCTCCGCTAACAGCACCAGATGGTGATAACGGTCCTCTCCGCCGGTCAGTTCCTTGTCAAACCGGGAATTGGGAGCCACGTACACCTCACAGCCCAGGATCGGCTTAATTCCTGCTTCCCTTGCCGCACGATAAAAATCGATCACACCGTACATAACACCGTGATCAGTGATCGCTGCGCTGTTCATGCCCAATTCCTTGACTCTGGCTACATATTCTTTAATCTTATTGGATCCGTCCAGCAGAGAATATTCTGTATGGACATGAAGATGGGTAAACGCCATTTTGCTGTTCCCTTTCTAGTGCAGTTCTTTTGCTTTTTTCACGCATTCCTCATAGGTCGGTCCTACCTGTTCTCTGTGATAGCCCGGAGCAAGCATCGCCGCAAAATACAGATTCTCCAGTGTCTCTTCCTGTGCCGCTGTGGGATGGGAAGGCACCACTACACGGGTGCTCCATACTAACATACAGCCGGTATACTCCACCATGAAAAATATGGGCTCCATATTTTTCTCCATACGGCTGTTCAGTGTCAGTTTATCTTCACCGGAGATCTCTTCCAGTTTCTTGATATGGGAAGGCTGCGGTTCCTCTACACTGCCGTCCGGCAGGATCACGCACTCGCAGGGCTCCATATCTTCCCTATGTGCATTCATATATTCCATGACAGTCATTCCCACACCTCCTTTGTTCTATCTGTCAGTCTGTTATTCTTCCGCCCGGATCGCCCAGCGCATTTTCGTGGAACGGGCTCTGCCGTTCTGCGCGCATTCTTCTGCCGAGGGCCGCACTACATCTTTGGAATAGTCTGCATAAATTCCGTCCCGGCAGCCTTCTTTCAGTGCTCGTTTTACCAGTTTGTCTTCACCGGAATGGAACGTGAGAATCGCGACTCTTCCTCCGGGTTTCAATGCTCCCGGCAGCTTTTCCATGAACTCATACAATACTTCAAATTCACGGTTCACATCAATACGCAGAGCCTGGAACGTTCTCTGACAGGTCTTCTTGATCGTATCTTTTTTCTCCTTTTCCGGGAGAAAATCCAGGGTCTTCCCGATCACTTCTCTTAATTTCGTCGTGGTATCGATCCGGTGTCCCTTGCGGATCTCATCGGTGATCGCCTTCGCCAGCTCCTCGCAGTAGGGCTCGTCGGAATTCTCATAGAGCATTCCCGCCAGTTCTTCCCTGCTGATCGTATCTAAGCGCTCGGCCGCACTGATACCCTGTGTCTGATTCAGTCGCAGGTCTAGGGGTCCGTCCACCTTAAAAGAAAATCCTCTCTCCGGATTGTCGATCTGCATAGAAGATACTCCCAGATCCGCCAGGATAAAATCAAATCCACCGGCCTCTTTTGCGATCTCATCTATGGTACAGAAATTCTGCAATTTAATTGTCAGGATATCCTCTCCATACCCGGCATCCGCCAGACGTTTCCTCGTCTTGGCAGACTCTTCCGGATCTACATCTGTGGCATAGATATGACCACGGCCCTGTAACTGTTCCAGCATAGCTTTTGTATGTCCACCGTACCCCAGCGTCGCGTCAAATCCGGTCTCTCCCGGCTGGATCTTCAGAAAATCCAGGATCTCCTGTACCATAATGGATCTATGCATACCTGCGGGCGTATTGCCCTTGCTGATGACATGGGCAATGGTATCTCCGTATTTTTCCGGCTGTAATTCTTTATATTTTTCCTCGTATTTTTTCGGATATTTTCCCTTATACCGCACACGGCGCTTATGGTGTGTCTGTTCCTGCTCCATTCCCATGATTACCTCATTCCAAATTAGTATAATGTGGGCGTCAAAAGCGCAGGCATCCTGCTCGATACCCACGCTTCCTTTTTTTGCTTCCTTTTCTCTTAATTAAAGATGTCTTTTATTTTAAATGATGTCTTTTATTATAGTGCGCTCTTGATCGCTGCCATCAATTCATCATAAGTCTCATATGCCGGCAGCTCCGGATGATCCTTTTTGATCTGCTCAGTACTCTTGAACAGGAAGCCTGCCTTGCTGGCCTGGATCATACCCAGATCGTTATGGCTGTCGCCGCTGGCGATGGTCTGGAAGCCGATGGACTGCAGTGCCTTGACCGTAGTATATTTGGAATTCTCCACACGCATCTTAAATCCGGTGATCTCTCCGTTCTCAGCTACTTCCAGAGAATTACAGAAAATGGTCGGATAACCTAATTTTTTCATCAGAGGACCGGCAAACTGTGAAAAGGTATCGCTGATAATGATGACCTGGGTAATAGAGCGCAGCTCGTCTAAGAATTCCTTCGCGCCCGGGATCGGGTCGATCTTCGCGATCGTATCCTGAATTTCCTTCAGTCCCAGACCATGCTCCTTCAGTATCCCAATTCTCCATTTCATTAATTTATCGTAATCAGGCTCGTCTCTGGTGGTTCTCTTCAGCTCCGGGATCCCACTGGCCTCCGCAAATGCGATCCAGATCTCCGGTACCAGTACTCCTTCCAGATCCAGGCATACAATATTCATATCCATCCTTGTGTCCTCCCAGTAAATTCAAATGTATTTGCGAAAAGTATACCCTATTTTACTGCTTCGTGCAACCATTTACTTTCTTGTTGTAACGTGTTGTATATGTTGTAGTATGTTCTTATGATGCAATGGTGAAGATGACATTCTCTGAGCATTTTTTGAAATTTGCTTGTAATTTTTACTTTTTTTTCCTTATTTTTGTGACATTTTTACTGTTTACTTTGTTCTATATGTGCTATAATAACCATAGTGTGAAAAGAACTTCCGACAAGCTCTCATCTACACCAAACCAACGTAGAGATAGAGGAGGCAATTGTTATGTTGACATTAAAAGCTGAGAAAAGAAATCCTGAGGAAAAAGCAAAGAAATTAAGAAGAGACGGTTTTATCACCGGTGTCCTGTACGGCAAAGAAATGAAGGAAAACGTATCCTTGAAATTCACAGAGAAGGATGCAGCTGCTTTCATTAAAAACGCGAAAGAAGGCACGCAGGCTTATCTGGAACTGGACGGCAAAAATGTAGATGTTCTGGTGAAGAATATTGATTTTGATCCTCTGACGAAGAAATATATGGCTCTGGACTTCCAGGCTCTGGTAGCCGGTGAAGTCGTATCTGCTACCGTTCCTATTGTATATCTGAATGAGGACAAGGTACAGGGTATCTTTGAAGCAGAGTTGTCCGAAGTACATTACAAGGCTGATCCCGCACATCTGTTGGAGCCCATTGAGATCGATCTTGCAACACTGCCCCAGACGACCAAGACCATGTATGTAAAAGACCTGAAGCTGGAGGAGAAGGGCGTCCATGTCACAACCTCCGGTGAACAACAGCTGTTCCATATCGGTGCATACGGACAGGAAGAGACTGACGAAACCGAAACCGAAGCCGCTGACGAGACGAAATAACCCACTGCAGTAATCATTGATCGTTCCTTAGAATACCGCCCGGAGAGTTTTGTGATATACTCCTTTCCGGGTGGTATTTTTGGCTTTGCTAACTTGAGAGTTACGCGGGCAATGAGCCGCGCATAGTGAGGACAGCGATGGGCGCTTGCGCACAAATCGCTGTCTTTACTTTTGCCTATGCGGCGAACGCCCTCCTGTGCCTCTCTTCCGTCGCAGCGTGGGCACAGGTGACATGAGCAAGCTGGTCTGTACCCTTCTTCTGCCTCAGCGTGGGCACAGGTGACAGGGGCAAGCTAGTCTGTACCCTTCTTCTGCCTCAGCGTGGGCACAGGTGACAGGGGCAAGCTGGTCTGTACCCTTAAACCAAGATGCGGGGCACTACACACAAGATTTGATAATTACATCCCTCATAACGAATAAAACCGGGGCTTGATTGACTATTATTGATGATTATGCCCCGCGTATCGAATATGGCTGGGATTTGTGCGCAAATGCCCACGCCAGGTCTTTCTTGTTCTCTAGAGTGGCTATGCTTTCGTAGCTCTCCAGTTTGGTGTAAAAACCCTAAAAACAATGAATTCCGTACAAAAAAGTTCCCAAATCAGGAATTTTTGTACGGAATTTCTTCATTTTGCACGCTCAGCGAAAATAACTGCTTTTTACATGGCAAAATCTCATGTTTTTGTATTTTTTTAGCAAAAAATGGCGTTTATAATACAAACAGAACTCCCCGAGTGGTTTACGGAAGCCCTACGTTACGAGCCATGCACCCAATTCATAAATGTGTCGCAAAGGGCACTCCACTTACAAATATTTTTTTAACAGATCCACCTTGTCCAGTTTCTCCCAGGGCAGATCCACATCGGTGCGTCCGAAGTGACCATAGGAAGAGGTCTGCTTATAGATAGGTCTGCGCAGATCCAGCATCTTGATGATGCCGGCGGGTCTTAAGTCAAAATTCTCACGGATGATCTCTACCAGCTTGTCATCGTGCAGTTTGCCGGTGCCGAAGGTATCTACCATGATGGAGGTAGGCTGTGCTACGCCGATAGCGTAAGACAGCTGAATTTCACACTTCTCAGCCAGTCCTGCCGCTACGATATTTTTAGCAACGTAACGAGCGGCATAAGCGGCACTTCTGTCCACCTTGGTGCAGTCCTTGCCGGAGAAAGCTCCGCCGCCGTGACGGGCATATCCGCCGTAGGTGTCTACGATGATCTTACGACCGGTCAGTCCGCTGTCACCGTTGGGTCCGCCGATCACGAAACGTCCGGTAGGATTAATGAAAAATTTGGTATCTGCGTCGATCATGTCTGTGGGCAGGATCGGATCGAATACGTATTTTTTAATGTCCTCATGAATCTGCTCCTGAGATACATGCTCGTCATGCTGGGTAGACAGAACGACAGCTTCCAGACGGACAGGCTTGCCATTCTCATCATACTCTACAGATACCTGGCTCTTACCATCGGGTCTTAAATAAGATAATGTTCCGTCCTTACGTACCTTGGTCAGCTGTCTGGTCAGCTTGTGTGCCAGGGAGATAGGATACGGCATATATTCCGGAGTCTCATCGGTAGCGAAACCGAACATCATGCCCTGGTCTCCTGCACCGATCGCATCCAGCTGCTCGTCAGTCATATGACTCTCTCTTGCTTCCAGTGCCTTGTCTACGCCCATAGCGATATCGGCAGACTGCTTGTCCAGAGACACCATAACGGCACAGGTATTGCCATCGAAGCCTTTCTCGGAAGAGTCATAACCGATCTCGGTCACGGTCTTACGAACGATAGCGGGAATATCAATGTTAGCCTTGGTGGTGATCTCACCCATTACCAGTACGAAACCGGTGTTGGTGCAGGTCTCACATGCTACACGGCTGAACGGATCCTGCTCCATCAGTGCATCCAGCACCGCATCAGATACAGCATCACAGATTTTATCGGGATGTCCTTCGGTTACGGACTCCGATGTAAATAAACGTTTTTCCATTTGTCCTCCATTCTGCTTCCCTATGGGAAGAGGGTCTAGTGGTGTATAAGTTACTTAAAGTCCTATCATCCAACGCCATATTCGCAAAATCGCATCTTCGATGCCAGTCGTTCTGAATGATACAAAAAAGTCCGCTTTGTTAAGCGGACTGATTTAACGATTGATCAAATCCTCTTATTGTTCGACAATTACTCGCTCAGGTGGGCACCTTCCGCATCTCGTATGCGGGGTTGCCGTGGCTTCCTCGATCCTATGTATCTCCACCACTCTGAATAAGGGAAAGTCTATATGAACTTTTCTACGTAGGCTAGCTTACTATGAGATGCCCTATTTGTCAACAGACATTTTTTCTCAGTTGTAGCATCAGTAATCCCGACAGGATCAACCGATCTTTAATTTGAACTTCCGTAAATCTCTCTCGGTTTCGATCAACTCGATCTGCGCTCCCAGTCCCTGTAATTTCAGATGGAAGTCTTCATAACCTCTCTCAATATAGCGGATGTCATCCACGGTGGAGAATCCTTCCGCAGACATTGCTGCCAGTACCAGTGCTGCGCCTGCCCGCAGATCCGGTGCGGAAATATTCGCTCCGGTATATCTGGATACACCGTCAATGATGGCGGTATTGCCTTCTACTTTGATATTGGCTCCCATACGGGTCAGTTCATCTACATATTTGAACCGGTTCTCGAAAATACTCTCGGTCACGATGCTGGTCCCTTTGGACAGTCCCAGTGCCACGGTGATCTGCGGCTGCATATCGGTAGGGAATCCGGGATAAGGCAGAGTCTTCACCTGCGTATGCTGCAGAGGCTTGGATGCCACCACGCGGATACAGTCATCCGCTTCCTCTACTTCACAGCCGATCTCCAGCAGCTTCGCCGTAATAGACTCCAGATGCTTGGGGATCACATTTTTCACCGTTACATCACCCTTGGTCACCGCTGCCGCGAACATAAATGTGCCCGCCTCGATTTGGTCGGGGATCACGGCATACTCGGTACCGTGCAGATGGGATACACCCTTGATACGGATCACATCCGTACCGGCGCCCTTGATGTTGGCTCCCATACTGTTCAAAAAGTTCGCCAGGTCTACCACATGGGGCTCCTTGGCTGAATTCTCGATAATGGTGGTGCCTTCTGCCATTACAGCGGCCATCATGATATTGATGGTAGCACCAACGCTGACCACATCCATATAAATATGACTGCCGCGAAGATGCTCCGCATGGGTCTTGATCAGTCCATGCTCAATCTTCACCTCCGCACCCAGGGCACGGAATCCCTTGATGTGCTGGTCAATGGCACGACAGCCGATATCACAGCCGCCGGGAAGTGCCACCTCCGCATGCTTATATTTTCCCAAAAGAGCACCGATCAGATAATAGGAAGCTCTGATCTTCTTGATATTTTCATCTTCTACTACAAGTTCACTGATATTGGATGCGTTGAGAGTCACCTTATGGCGATCGGTGCGCTTTACGATCACACCAATGTTCTCCATAGCGCACAAAAGTACGTTCGTGTCTCTTACATCCGGCATATTTTCTATATAAACAGTCTCATCCGTCATTACGGAAGCAGCAAGAATAGGAAGTGCCGCATTCTTAGCACCTCCTATTTCTACTTCTCCGACTAATGGATTACCGCCTTTAATTGCGTATTGTTCCATTGTTTCTTACCTCTGTTATTCTCAGATCAGAAAAACCTTCTTAAGCACTTATACCACATTTTGGGGAATTTGTAAATACAACACCCTAATTCAGGTACTTGAGCGGGTTCACCTGGCTGCCGTTAATCAGAATCTCAAAATGAAGATGAGGTCCCGTACTGATACCGGTATTTCCGCTGAGTGCGATACGTTCTCCCTGTTTTACCGTCTGCCCTGCCTTGACCAGTACCTTGCTTAAATGACCGTATCTGGTCTGTCTGCCGTCCTCATGGTTAATGTAGACACAATAACCGTATCCGCTTCCCCATCCGGCTTTCACAACGGTTCCGCCGCAGGATGCAAATACCGCAGTTCCGGTAGGAACCGACCAGTCTATTCCCTTATGATAGCTGCTGGCACCCTTGGTCGGTGACTTTCTGCGTCCGAATCCGGACGACTGACGTCCGCCGGAGATCGGCTTGATATAGGTGGGCGGAATCTTGGTTCCCCGTTCTACGATCTTCGGAACCGCCTCCATAACAACCTCTTCCTTCAGAATATCCCTGGTCACCTCTCTGTCATTCAGATAGGATACGTCTGCCACCACGCGGCGGAAGCCCGCGGAAGGCTGCTGTAAGATCTTGGTCTGTGTCGTATACCAGGAATCGTTATCCACATAGATTACATCTGCATCGTAGATTTCTTCGTAGTAATTCTGTTCCATGCGCTCCACAGACAGCTCGGGCTCCGGCACGGTGATGATCAGCTTGTCCCCCACACGGATCGTAGAATTTTCATCTGTCAGTGTCTCACTGTTCATGGCAATGATCTGATCAATGGGAATGTTGACTTTAATGGAGATCTCGGACAGGGTATCTCCACTGACCACCTCATATTCACCGGGAGTCTCCTGATCCTTGATCACATCCTCGATTGCCTGATCCAACGGCGTCAGCATATTCTCCGGAAGATAGGTCTCCACGATCTCTACCTTCTCCGCAAAATCCATAGTCATCAGACCCAGCTCGTAGTCCTCGAAATCCTTTTCTTCCTGTTGATCTGCCTGGGCGCCGGCCTGATCCAGGGCTGTCTGTACACCACCTGCATAGATGGCTTCTTCCTTCTGCTCTTCCTGTGCGGTCAGTTCCTGACGATTCACCACTTCTGTGGTAAGCACATTGAATTCCTTCTGTGCATCATGCGTCAGTTCCACACTGAATTTTTCTTCCGAATCATATTTGTCCACTGCTGCCTGCAGCAGAGATTTCACCTCATCCACACTGGACAGGTTAACCATGTATTCATTTACCTTCATAGTATAAGATCTGTGGGATGTCTCACGGATACTGCTCTCCAGCTCACGCTCCATGGCTGCCAGCATGGTATCTTCCCCTGTCAGTGTGCCCCACAAAGCTTCTTCGCCCACAAGCTTCAGATCTGCGTCTATAAAAATCATATCCTCGCTCTGGGAAGCGATATTTCTTCTGGCTTCCTGTAAAAGCTGTTCGGCTCTGTCCGCTTCGCCTACGGTTCCGATCTCCGTTCCGTTCAAAAATACATGAAAGTAATTTTCTCCGGTCTTCTCAAACGCTGTATATCCTTTTAGGAAAAAAAGACTCACAAAAATAGTTACCAGCGTGGTTTTCACATATGTATATTTTACTCTCTTTGAGTAAGATGTCAGTTTCTTCATGGATTCCTTCTCAATCTATTGTATCTATATCAGTATGTCCACATAGGACTTTTTTATGCCGATCTGTTGTAATAACTTTGTAACATATAGATTCTATCAGCATTTATATGCCTTGTAAAGCAAGAATATCTGTTCGATTTTTATGTTTTCCGCCGACGTATTCTATGCTATACTAACTATATTGGAAAAAGTTTTGCAGAGAGGAACTACCTATGCCGGACCGCGATCGTCTTATTTTTCATATTGATGTTAATTCCGCCTTTTTAAGCTGGACGGCACTGGAGCGTCTGGCGCAGGGAGATTCCGTGGATCTGCGCACCATTCCCGCCATTGTGGGGGGCGATACTTCCACCAGACATGGCGTGGTACTGGCCAAATCCATCCCCGCCAAGGCCTTCGGTATCACTACGGGGGAGCCTGTGGTCAACGCCCTGCGGAAATGTCCTCATCTGGTCATGGCCTCTCCGGATCATTCCATGTACCGCGAAAAAAGCCGGCTGCTCATGGAACATCTGTCGGGTATCTGCCCGGACATTGAACAGGTCAGCATTGATGAATGTTATATGGATTATTCCCCGATCGCGGCGCAGTATTCCTCTCCGGAAGCTGCCGCTGCTTACATTCGTGATTCTGTGCGGGAAAAATTTCATTTTACTGTAAATGTTGGGATTTCGGACCGAAAGGTCCTGGCCAAGATGGCCTCGGATTTTCAAAAACCGGATAAGACACATACCTTATATCAGGAAGAGATCCCGGAAAAGATGTGGCCGCTTCCCGTCTCTGCCCTGTTCACCTGCGGACACTCCAGTGCGGAAACCCTTCGGAAACTGGGGATCCTCACCATAGGTGACCTGGCGAAGACAGACCCTGTCATTTTGGAATCGCATCTCAAAAGCCACGGCCGTAGTCTGTGGAAATATGCCAATGGCATAGACGATTCCGTTGTGGCACTCGTTCCTTCCAAAGCAAAAGGGATTGGTAATTCCACCACGTTAAGCAGTGATGCTCTGACGGAAGAGGACGCACGTAAGGTATTACTGTCCCTCTGTGAATCCGTGGGGCAGCGCCTGCGCTCCTCCCATCAGCTGGCAGGCCAGATATGTACCGAGATCCGCTACAGCGATTTTCGCAATGTTTCTCACCAGATGCCCCTGGCCGTCCCTACCGCCTCTCCGGATCTGTTGTTGGAAAGTGCTGTTTCCCTATTCGACGAACTGTGGGACGGAACTCCCATCCGGCTGTTGGGTGTACGCACCTCCAAGCTGGTACCCGAGGATGAACCGGTCCAGCTCAGTCTGTTTGATTACGCCGCATCACGCTCTGAGAAACAACAGAAGCTGGATGCTGCTCTGGATGATATCCGTGCAAAATACGGAAAGGATGCTGTAAAACGTGGAAGTTTTGTTTAATGCTGTGTGGTGATGATCATATTGCATACCGCTTTCTCTTCACCGGCATTGCGGTATACATGTTTTCTGTCACATGCAAAATAGAGTGAGCTTCCCCTTTTCACATGAAAACTCTGATCGTCCAGTATAAGTTCGATCTCACCGGATACTACCGTCAGATACTCCCATGTCTGTTCTCCGTAGGATTCACTTTCCATCTGTGCTTTTCCGTCCAGTTCTCCCTGATAGATTTCAAAATTCCTGCCGGCATCAAACGGAAGCATCACATAGATCCGGTACTGGCCTTCCTTTTCCTTGAAGACCGGTGCCTCCTCCGGAGAGGGCATGACCATGATCTCTTTTCTGTCATAGATCAGCTGCTCGAAAGGCACCTTCAAACCCTCCACGATTTTTCCTATAGTGGACACCGTGGGATTGGTTTTTCCCCGTTCGATCTGTCCCAGCATGCTTTTACTCACTCCGGTGCGTTCTGCCAGCATATCCAGACTCATATTTTTGGACTTACGAATTCTTTTAAGATTCAATGCTATGTTTTTATCCAACTGTGTCATACACTCACCCAGACTTTCCGCATAAAAAAAGCACCAGACGCCTGTCTGATGCTACTTCTTCGTAGTAAATAAATATTTATGTTTATGATATCCGACTTGGTGCCAAACGTCAAGTTCTTTTTTTCCGGACACTGTACCCGAAGGTGCCCAATAATTCTCCGCAGCCAAAGTAGGATCCATGAGAATACATGATCGATTCCGCCTGTTCCAGATGGAACTTGTGGTTCTCGTCCATATATTTTTCGTCAGCATGAACAGCTACCACATCCGCCAGAAACATATCGTGAGATCCCAACGGCATGATCTGGCGTACCTTGCATTCGATGTTCACGGGACTCTCGCCGATCATCGGCGCTTTCACCACGGATGCAGGGACTGCCGTAAGCTTCATCTCTTTAAATTTATCCACATCCCGTCCACTTCTGACACCGCAGTAGTCCGTGGCGTAGACCAGTTCCTTCGTAGTCAGATTGATCACAAACTCTCCGGTCTCCTTCAGAATCGGATAGGAATATCGCTCCGGACGCACGGAGATCGATACCATGGGCGGATTGGTACATACTGTTCCCACCCAGGCCAGGGTGATAATGTTGGGATGCCCCTCCTGATCCGCCAGACTTACCATGACCGCCGGCAGCGGATATAACATATTGCCCGGCTTCCAAAGTTCTTTTCCCATAGTTAACCTCGTTTTCCGTATTTCCTAGAAGATATGAAGAACACTCAATACATGCAGTACAATATCTGCCGCAGCTACCAACAGTGCAGCGATCGATACTCCCAGCACTCCGTTTAATTTACCGTTCAGGCTTTCTTTGATCTTGCCTGCGATCGCTTCGGTCTGCTTCTCATTTTCCTCCACCACAGCCGCCTGCACATTGCGGTATACCTTTACACACTCCTTATGGACGTTCTCATCACTTCCGTCCAGTTTCTCATCCAGATGTTTGCGCAATTCCTCCAGTTCTTCCGTGTTCTGTCGGATCTCCTCCAGCTTTGTGGTATATTCCTGCTGCAGCTCCTGCAGCTTTTCCGTATTCTCCTGCTGCATCTTGCGAATGGCAGCCACGCTTTCCTCGGAAAGCTTTGTCACCTCCGGAGCAATCGTCTCGGACATCAGTGTCTCCATCGCATGATTGACTGCTCTCAGTTCCTTATTGACCTGCTGCATCTGTGCCAGGCATTCGTCATATTCCCGCAGCTGATTCTTCAGCTGATCCATTTCCTCTGCATCCGCTGCGGAGTTGGCCTTGATCATCTCCTGGGCATTCAGCTTTTGCGCAAGTTTATCCATAAAAGTATCCATCCATTTTCCTCCAAACATATTCGTCCCTCATGTGAACCTTTTTCCGTTTCAACTGCTCCTATTTTACCATGTTTCTCCCACGGTTACAACCAAAACCCCGGGAATACTGCGTTTTCAAAGCATGTTCGTTTTTATGCAATTTGTACAATTTGTTTTTCTGTTTCTGTGCTTTTTCGTAAAATTCACCAAGTTTTCACATCATGTTCATAATTTGTTCATAATCGATTGGTATACTTTAAATACAGTCAAGGAAGAGATAAGACTTCCGGATAACAAAGCATATAAGATAAATTTTTTCATAATAGCCCAGGCGCCGAAAGGTGTCTGGGCACTCCTCATTTTATGGGGGTTTTGCATGTCACCAGCAGAAGCTTTTGCATTATTTGGATGTTCCGCTATTTAATTGTTTTTCCTCTTCTCTCTTTTTGCTGATCGCCAGGATCTCTTCGTTCAGAGACAGCATCCTTGCATCCAGATCCGATACCATGCGCGCACATTCTACCAGTTCGTTTTTGATATTCTCCGGTGCATCTCCTTCGAATTTGTAATGAATCTTATGCTCCAGGCTGGCCCAGAAATCCATGGCTACCGTACGGATCTGTACTTCTACCTTCGTATCCACTGTACGATCCGACAAATATACAGGTATGCTTACGATCATGTGATAGCTTTTGTAACCGCTGGCCTTGGGATAAGTAATGTAATCTTTCACAGCGATCACCTTAATATCTCTCTGATCCCGGATCATGTCCGCGATCCGGTAGATATCGGACGTAAAAGAACAAATAATGCGGATTCCCGCAATGTCATTTATGTACTTTACCATATTATCTATCGTAGATTCCTGTCCGTAACGTTTCAATTTCTTGACAATACTTTCAGGTGTCTTGATCCGTGCCTTAATATGTTCGATCGGATTGTACTGATGTACATGCTGGAATTCATCATTCAGGATCTGCATCTTCGTCTCCATCTGACGCAGTGCCGCACTGTATACCAGCGTAACCTCCTTCCAGCTATCGATTCCATCCCCATTTTCAACCTTAAATTCCATATTCCCTCTCAATCTCTTCTGTCACAGAAGGCTCTGCGACCATTTTGTCATATTTCTTACTTCCATAGACGCTTTTTCGTCACGAAAATTCCGTATTCGTAAATGTACTTATGATAAGTATAGCATACCTCCTTTTAAAAATGTATAATTTTAACAAAACCTTTATCATTTTTTAAGATTGATTGGGCAGTTTTATTGCTTTTTACTTGCAGGTAATTCTTCTTGCGATTATAATCTATAAGCAAAGAATCCTTTGTACCACCATTTCTTAATGATAAGTTTATAAGGAGATTTTCCATGTTTCGTCTGTGGGCTAAAATATTTCAAAATAATCATATGCTGAAGGATATTTGTATCGAGGACGGCAGCGATGATACCCGTACCCATAAAGTTTTTCACTCTCTGGACGAAGTCTGCCATCAGTTTGATCTTGGTACGCCCATCTGGCTGGATCTGAACATTTCTGATTTCAAACGGCATAACAAGACCCGTTTTACCCAGGACAGTTTTGTGGAATCTATTGATTTCGACTATCTGGAAATACAGGTAATCGAAGAAGACTGATAATTGCTATTGACTTTTCCTTTTTTCTGCGGTAGTATTTGCTTTGTTAGATGTAGTATTGAATACTACGTGTAGAAGTTTATAAAAGCATGTGTTGTTATTCTGATGAATAATACATCTGTTTTGCGGATAGAATGTTCTAAAAAGGAGGAGTATATTATGCAGATCACAATCAGAGAACCCGGAAGTGCCATTACACATTTTATTGCCATGATGATGGCAGTTTTCGCAACTGTTCCGCTGTTAGTCAAGGCCGGAATCCAATCCGGATGGGAGAATTTCCTGGCGATGGCGATCTTTATGGGAAGTATGATCCTGTTGTACGGCGCCAGTGCCACCTATCATTCCGTAGACCTCACCGGAAGAAGTCTGCGTGTCTTTCGTAAACTGGACCACATGATGATCTTCGTACTGATCGCCGGATCCTATACTCCGGTATGTCTGATCGTGCTTGGTGGAAAATTAGGTTATACCCTGCTTGCCCTAGTGTGGGGTATCGCCGCTGTCGGCATGCTGGTAAAAGCCTGCTGGATCACCTGTCCCAAATGGTTTTCTTCCGTGATCTATATTGCCATGGGCTGGGTATGTGTTCTGGTATTCGGACCTTTGCTTAAAACCTTGTCCACACCTGCGTTCCTGTGGCTGCTGGCGGGCGGCATCATCTACACCGTTGGCGGTGTCATCTATGCCCTGAAGCTGCCGATCTTCAACGCAAAGCATAAGTTCTTCGGATCCCACGAAGTGTTCCATTTGTTTGTCATGGGCGGAAGTATCTGCCACTTTATCTTCATGTATCTGTATGTCGCATGATCTGAGTAATGTGACCGCTATACAAAAAGAAGACCGTGTGGTATTTTACCATACGGTCTTCTAAGTTTTATTTATTCTTCGTATCCGTTGGGATTGTTCTTCTGCCATCTCCAGGAATCTTCACACATTTCCTTGATGCCGTTCTCCGCTTTCCAACCAAGCTCCTTCTCTGCCAGAGAAGCATCGGAATAGCAGGTAGCGATATCGCCTGCACGACGGGGCTTGATCACATAGGGAATCTTCACACCGGTAGCTGCTTCAAAGTTCTTCACAATATCCAGAACGCTGTAGCCTACGCCGGTTCCCAGGTTGTAGATCTTCAGTCCTGCATTCTCCTCGATCTTCTTCAGAGCCTTCACATGACCCTTTGCCAGGTCTACTACGTGAATGTAATCACGCACGCCGGTTCCGTCGGGGGTATCATAATCATCACCGAAGACACCCAGCTCTTTCAACTTGCCAACTGCCACCTGTGTGATGTAAGGCATCAGGTTGTTGGGGATACCATTGGGGTTCTCACCGATGGTGCCGCTCTTGTGTGCTCCGATCGGGTTGAAGTAACGAAGCAGGATCACGTTCCATTCGGGATCTGCCTTCTGGATATCGGTCAGGATCTGCTCCAGCATGGATTTGGTCCAGCCGTAAGGGTTGGTGCACTGTCCCTTGGGGCATTCCTCTGTGATGGGGACAAATGCGGGATTACCATATACGGTAGCGCTGGAAGAGAAGATGATGCTCTTCACACCGTGTTTTCTCATAACATCTACCAGAGTCAATGTACCTGCAATATTGTTCTCGTAATATTCCCAGGGCTTCTGTACGGACTCGCCGACTGCCTTCAGTCCTGCAAAATGAATAACTGCATCGATCTGCTCCTTGCTAAAGATCTCCTCCAGCGCTTCACGATCCAGAATGTCTGCCTTATAAAAAGGAACCTTTTTGCCGGTGATGGCTTCTACTCTGGGGATCACTTTCTCACTTGCATTGCAGAGATTATCCAATACAACAACATCATAGCCTGCCTGCTGTAATTCCACCACGGTATGACTGCCGATGAATCCGGCACCACCTGTTACCAAAATTCTCATACTCTCTCCTATCCGCCGCATACCAGACAATACCATTTGTTCACTGCTGCGACCGCACGATCTCTCATCTGTCAGATCCGGATGAGATTATTTCTTCGTTTCTTACAGTATCAGATTACTGTAATTCTGTTGTTTCCTCAATAACCTTATGTTGTGAAAAGCTGTCGAAATGTTTACAGCACAACGCCATTCTCAACGAGCAGTTCTCTTGCACTCTCCACCGAATCCACACCGGTCTTATTCTTGATGGGGGCGAATTCTTTTCTTCTGACTACCTCGAAGGGCAGGCAGCTGTCCATCTGGTGGATCATATCCAGTACCAGGCTCTCGAATTTGTAGCCGTTGGGAGTCTCCGGCTTCACCGGTTCTCCGTTCTCATCCAGATACGGGATCTTTTTCTCTACGATGTGCAGGGGCATTTTTTCTTCCATGATCTTCTCCAGGTCCTGTACTTTGAAGAGGTAATTCAGGATAACTCCGTAGTTATACGTGGGTTCGCCCTTCTCATCCTTTGCATTCATCAGTTCATCGGTCAGCTCATAGTACTCCACGATGGAAGGTCTGCCGTCCTCTAAGCACATAACGCCTACTTTTTCATCCGGTGCATTCTTGCGGACCACTTTGGAGCCTACGACACAGCCTCTCTGGATCGTAGCACCGATAAAGCAGGGATCCGCGATACGCTGCAGGACGTTGTCCACGGCAAATACATTCAGCCATTCAATTCCCTCGTTATGTACGATATCCAGCATGCCGTTATTTTTCATGGAAATGAACCAGCCGCCGTTGCCGTTGGGAGAGGTGGACAACTTGCCCTTCTCCTCCAGATAAATCTTACCCTCGTAATCGGTAGCCGCCGCCATCTCCTGCTTGAAAAAGTGCACATACTCCGCCTTGTATCCGAAATAGTCATGCTCCTGTAAAAAGGTGATAGTGGCATCGTTATTTTTATCACTGGTCATTACGAACAGATGGATCCATGCATCTGCCTGATGTACGACTTCCAGCAGATTATTGATCAGACACTCAAAAATATACAGCTCATGGGTCAGTCCCACATTGTACATTCCCTTGGGATTGTCAGAGCCTAATCTGGTACCCATGCCGCCTGCTAACAGAACCGCTGCTACCTTCCCCTGACGGATCGCCTCGATACCGGTCGCCGTAAAATTCTCTCTGTTTGCCTCGATCTCGTCTAACTGCATTGCAGCAAGTGGGGTGATCACTCCTTTTTTCGCCAGATCCTCCTTGTGCTTACAAGCTTCCAAAATGCTCATATCTGTAGCCTCGATCTGATCCAGAATCCCCCGCTTCTCTTCTTCGGTAAGTTCCCCGTAATACTTCAGAACATGTTCCTGACCATACTTTGCAAGCTTCTCCTTAGCCTGTTCCAGTGTCATACTCATATTCTACCTCCCATTTTCTTAAACTGTCATTTGTCAGCAACAGTCAATTTTTTTCTATTATACTTGATATTCCCTACTATTGCAAACCTAACTCCCGGGATCGTTTCCACCCGTTAAGATTTTGTAAATGTGTTGCAAAGATTCTGTAAATAATCCGACAAAATAGTGTTAAGGGTCTGGCAAAACTATTCACCCGGGGAGATCTGTTTACTATAATACGGTATGTGAGGTTTTTTAAAAGCTTCATCGAATGCTTTGCAGAATGACAGAAAGTTGAGGAATTCATTATGAATATTGGAATTTTAATCATTGCAATCGTAGGCGGTGCTACCGGACTTTTATCCACAGCATATCTGGCAATCAGTTTCCCTGCTGTGCTCCTGTGGAAGCTCTATCGCAGGGTGGTCCACAGAATTCCTCTCACCCAATAAGCTAACTACAAACACTTTCCCTCTAAAAAGGACCCGGAAGCTTTCGCCCGGGTCCCTTGTCGTATTCACGTATTCTGTTTTACTCCTGCACCGGGTCCCAATTTTCATCCACCAATGTCGCAGTTACTGTAATTCCCTCCGGTGCATTTTCTGCACAGATCACCAGATAGAACATCTCCTCTTCTTCATCCACGGTATATTCTGAAGGATCCTCGATCTTATATACAGCAAATCCTTCCGGATACTGCTGTAGCTCGATAAATCCACTCTCTAAAAGGGCTTCGTAATAAGCTTCTTTTACTGCCTCGCTGTCTCCGCAGGCATAGGTCTTCGCGGAAGCAAATATGCTTTCCTCACTGTCCGTCTCCGCAAGGCCTTCCAGCACATCATCCGGATATACAATATCCTGCTTCACGGCTTCCAGGTATTCCGATGACCTGCCGATGCTCTGCCAGATCTCCAGGGTTTCTTTTCCGTCCTCGGAACAGATCATGAGCACCAGGCTGAAAGCCAGGATAATTCCATAGATACCCAGGGCTGCTGCCAGTATTTTGGCATAGGGGTTCTCCGGCTGTCCCAGATTCGTATAGGATGTGATGATCCAGCCGAAATTCCGATAATCCACTGCTACATTACAGTAGTCACATACTCCGCCGCCTAAGATATCCACACTGCCACCGCAGTTCGGGCATTTATATTCCCGAAGCGCCTTGCCATGCTGTGTCACGATCTCCTGTCTGCCTTCCAGTTCCAGCCGCAGTTTCTCATAGCGGTTGCGAATTTTACTACCCGTATCCTGCGTCAGGCGCATTTTCACTTCCACGCTCAACCTGTACCGGTCCTCCACCGCTTCCGCTTTCAAAAAACGTACGCCGCAGATACAGCAATCCACCACATTCTGATACCGCTCCACAGTACCTGTCAGATCACAGACCGCGAAAAAGCGCACCTGCTCTGCGGTATCTGCCATGTGGATCATCCGTAGCTGGTACTCCAGATTCTGTAGGAAATTACCTGTGGAAAATTGGGGGATCAGTGCCTTTACTTTTGACTCGTCCTGAATTTTCGGTTTTCTATGTTCCTCCATTACAACAATCATTACTACGAATATGATCGCCATGAAAAACAAAGAACGGAAAAACACCGGAGCGAATCCGATACCAAGCATCATTGCCGCTGCCGCTTTGACCGCGTTATAACCATTTCTCCCCAAAGCCAGCAGTAAAAACATAATGCCGCCCGCACAGATTGCCAGCAGTGCAAGGGCAACCACTACGATTCCTACCGTCACTCCGGCTTTGATAAAGTTGGAAATGCTTTTCTGCCTTGCGTCCTCTTCCAACGAAAAGCCGGATACCTTCGTCTCGAAATCACTGACCAGAAACTTTGCTCCACAGGCATCACAGCCATCGATATAGCTGGATAATTTTCCTTCATGACCGCAGTTTGGGCAGATCGCCATATCCCCCTGCACATCCGCTTTCAAAAAATTGGCTTCCACGATCTCCGGTGTCTTCAGGGTCGCGATTTTTTTCCCTTTACGGTAATAGGTACGTCTCATCTTCACAGCTTTGGTCCGGTGGCAGGTGTAATCATAGCCGTCCTTTTTCGGGCCATCGTAATCCGCCGGCCGCACCGGTTCCTGCATCTCCATATCCACCGTCAGGTCCCGCTGCTGTAATCTTTTCCCACTTAAGCAAAGGCTCTGCCAGAAGGGCTGTGTCGTCTGTTCCATCAGGTTCTGCTCTGCTTTTGCATTTCCCTGATAGAAGGCTTTCAGTTCCCCGTAAAAGTCTTCTGTCCGTCCTTCGATCTCTCTCCGTGCATCATTCAAAAAATCTGTTGCCATCGTATTCTCCCCTCACAAATGTAATACGTGATATGCATTCATTATATAAGGTGTCATCAGCCATTTCAAGATAATTTCCCGTACAGAAGCTATTGCCTGCCCGAACATCTAGTGCTGATGGAGATATTTTTCTCTGGTAGCCAGTCCTCCCCGGATATGTCGTTCAGACTTGTTGATATCCAGCACCTTCCGCGCCTGTTTCGCCAACGACGGATTCACCTGCACCAGCCGCTCCGTCACGTCCTTATGTACTGTGCTTTTCGAGATGCCGAACGCCTTCGCTGTCTGCCGCACTGTGGCGTTGTGGTCGATGATATAGTTGGCTATCCCAATAGCTCGTTCTTCAATATAGTCTTTCAAAGGAAAACCCCTCAGGATACTTTTTTACAGTGTATGAAAGTATCTGAGGGGTTATGCCCTGATTATCTTTATCTATTTATTTTATTCATTTTTCGAAGAATTGCCTGCCAATACATCCGATCCTTCAACACTCTGATAACGGTTACCGTTGTCCCTTTAACAATAAAGAAAATTAAATATGTACTGTATGGCTTATAATAAATTTCTAATCCTTCAATATTGTACCCTGTTTTCTCATACCCTTCGGCAAAAGGATCTAAGGCTTTGATTGCAGACCTTATTTTCTTGGAGAAATTTTCTGCATATTCCCTGTACATAAAAGTTTGCAATATATAAGTCTTCGTATTTTTAATATCTTGCAAAGCATCCTTCGACAAGACAATTTTATATTTTTTAGGTTTATCCATATACTATATCTTGTCGATTTCCTCCCATGCTTCTTCAATGGTGTATACCTCACCATTTTTCATGCTCTGCACTCCTTTTGCCAACTCCTGATAGAGCGCATCGAAAGCATCTTTCTCCGTATAGTCATATGTGCGATTATTTACTGTTGTGTCTACTGCTGCTAATGGTGCCATGGTATCACTCCCTTTCTGATTCTATTATATGCAATATATGTTTATATTACAAGAAAAAAGAAGTACTCGAAAATACTTCTTTTTCATAATTTCTCCTCTATCTGTATCAAACGGCTTTTCTTATATGTTCCATTATTAAATCATTCACCGTTTTTCGATCAATTATAAGTCCGCCACTAGTCAGTAATTCCATTACCAATTTCCCTTTCTTTTCAGTAATAAGACCACCTGTAGTAATGCGAACTTTCCCTTTGTTCGATTTTTCTTCAAAATACTTTTCTACCAAATACAAATTCGCATATATTGCTGGATAATTATGTTCAATAATTGGTCCTGCGATAACATCTATATTTCCCAATCTATCGTCTTTATAACTTATATGTAATCTTTGCTCTCTGGATATAATGCAGTTTTCTCTATTGTCCTCTCTACCTTCCCGACATTTGCTTCTATTAAAAGTTTGCATAGGAAATCTGCAGTTTCTTCCGCTGAATTTGGATTGTGAAAACGATAATTTAATTTCGTCCGTTTCAAGCGAAAGCTACACCCCCTTACCTCGCCTGTCCTTCTCTCCCATACTATGAGAAAGCTTCTTAGATTAGACCAGACCTTTTTATTTAATCTAAGCATACTCCGCTTGAAATCAAATTACGTTCCCCAAATACTGGACTTTTGTCCATTCCCACCATACTTTTTCTAAAATCACACCGTTCCCGACTGTAGCATATTCCATTTAAAGTCGTATAAGAAAACGCTTGAAAAGGTTTTATGTTACAATCCTTTTCAAGCGTCTCAATTCTAATCCGCATACATTTTTATGATCAACATCCTCTTCTCTGCCTTGTTTTTTCTAAATTCCAGTTTACAATCAATTCTATATTCACAACTTGGCAAGCAGTGCATTTGTACACACAAAATGCATTTTTGCTTGTTGGGCGTATCTCCCAAACCCTCAGAATCAATCAGAAATCTGATTAAACTCCCCGTCTGTTTCCATCCTTTCATCACCTACATTATTTTCGCAAGTAATCAAGCCTTTTTGCCCTTTCATAAGCCAATTCCAAAAACTGACAAATATCTAAATGAGAATAATCCCAATTCATTGGTTCTAAAGTTGTAGCTCCCCGGTATCCTGTACAGGCAATTTTCTCCATAACTGTATCCCAATTAATATTGCCGTCGAATGGTAATTGATGTTGATTATGGCTACCGCCGTTATCCTGTAAATGAATTGCCATCAGCCGGTTTCCATACATTCCCAACAAATCTTCATCCGGTGCATAATTTATATGATGACAACTATCATAACAATAGCCTGCATTATTTGAAGTGAATTTATTTAAAACTATTTTCAAATTTTTAATGTTACTTAAATTCTCAAAAGCAATCTGAATATTCTTTTGTTCTGCCTTGTTTATAAGTTCTGCCAACCGTCTGATTCCTGTTTGATTTAAAGGATTATTATCATTTGGCAAATGTATCACCATGGTCGGTATATCATATTCACAGCAATCCGCTACACATTGTAGATAACTTTGAAATACGCCTTCACCACTCAAATTGTCCAGTGACAGATTATTCTGCTCATGCACAGGCGCATGGATATTTTCTACAAATAAACCAGCTCTTCTGGCTAATCTTACATCCTCTTGATAACCGTCTCCTCTGCCAAACTGATTGCTCCACCACAACATTACACAATCAAATCCCGATTTTCTAATCAATTTGTACCTTTCTTCAAAAGAGACATCATAGCCAGAGCCATAACCAAAGCAATCATATATTCCTGTCATTTTGCATCTCCCCTCACCAATACTCAAGGTTACCTGATTTCATTATAGCAAAAGCACTCCCTGATATCTACCCGAGAGTGCCCTTGTTTCAGTTCTATTCAATTTTCCATATGATTTTGCTTTCATGTCGTTCCATATTGTTACTACCGCATGTACTGTGCTTTTCGAGATGCCGAACGCCTTCGCTGTCTGCCGCACTGTGGCGTTGTGGTCGATGATATAGTTGGCTATCCCAATAGCTCGTTCTTCAATATAGTCTTTCAAAGGAAAACCCCTCAGGATACTTTTTTACAGTGTATGAAAGTATCTGAGGGGTTATGATAGGGATTGGCACTACTTCAGAAGTTTTTGCATCCCCATATCATCCGCTTATTCACAATTATTTTTTCATCGTTCTTGACAGATAAACAGCTTCTTGCTGCTATCCCGGATGAGAAATGGATTTTCAGCATGATTAACATGATTAATATGCGGCTTCCGCAAGTCTCTCATATGCTCTCGTCTGAACCTCCATATAGTACGCAAATTCTGCATCATTCAGATCCTCGCCGCCCCACTGGTCAAATTTCTTAATGAAATCATCATACTTTGACATGTAGCTCATATAGTCTGCCATGAGACTGGCATCTGTAGGATTTTTACTGTTATTCCAATGCCTTTTTTATTTCAGTATCAGGAGCATCAATAATCATTGTAATTTCTTTGATTGAAAATCCCAATTGCTGATAAAATTTGATTTGTGCAATTCTCATTTCAGCATCCTTGTCATACAGTAAATGTCCATACTTATTTCGACCTGACGCTGTTACAAGTCCTGCCTTTTCGTACCCTTGCAGTGCCCTTCTGGATACCCCAAGGGGTTCACAGATTTCCCGTAATGTCATGCCATTTTTTACCTTCCCTTTCTAGCCTAAAGCTGCACGTAATGTGCAGTCAAAGGCTTTATTTGGAAGAACCGGATATATTTCCTTTCTTCCCTTTAAGGGAATGTTTTTTTCGCGAATTTTACGCTCCTGCCTGGCTGACACGCATGCCAAAGAATCTCTTGCATTCTCTGTTTAAAATACGTATAATATTAGCAAAATAGTACGCTTGTCGGTCAAATGACTGTATAAGAAAAGGAGGAACATTTCATGAAATTAACAAAAATCGAACAGGTAAATGAGTTTCTTTCTATTGTCGACAGTTGTAAGGGGGACGTAACTTTAAGATCCTTAGACGGTGATATTTTTAATCTAAAGAGTAAGCTTTCCCAGTACATTGCCATTGCTGCATTGCTCGGACAGCATGGGGATGAGCTTGAATTGTTCTGTTCTGACAGGGAAGATGAAGGCAAGTTCATGCAATTTTTAATGGAAAATCCCAGTATATAATAAATCTTTATAGCCAAAACTGCCCGGATACTTCGTTCTCAGAAATATCCGGGCAGTTTTTAGTTGATAGCATGGAATTTTTATTTTCTATCACAGGTCAATTTTACAGCAGCTGCAGCAGTCTCCGGTTCCTGCGATAGCAGAATACTCTGTCCGACAACATCTCCTCTTCTCCATAAATGGCATTGATGTGTTGCACAGATGTTCTGATTTCCTCTGCATTGACGCAGGCTACCGGATGAATCATTGCCTCATGCAGACTTGGGAATACTACATAATAATCGCCACGCATTTTTTCCGCAAGAATATCTTTAACCCCAGGATAAAAAAAAGCTGCTGCTCCGTTGATCCGTCCTGTTGTGGTCAGGAGGTATCCAGTCCTTCCCTCCATAGGATTCCATGGAGCAATCTTTGTCGGCCGCCCCTTCTCATCTGGGAGGAACACACCCTCATAATAAGGGAACTCGGGGCGTCTGTCACTACCCAGGTACAGTCTCGGCGGCATTTTACGGCTACTATTCATAAAAGCTTCCATGATCAGTTGATCCTCTGTCCGTTCCCACGTCATTATCCTGTTGCGGGATAATTGCATTGTCAGATTGTCTGGGTTCCCTTCGCAGATAATCAGCTGAAGTACCAGTGCAATATCTCCAATCTTACGATGGATTGCATTTTCAAGCGTGTGCCTGTGTCTTTCAAAATTTACTGGTTGTATCCTCATATGACCTCTGCAGACAGCATAACTCAGACTTTCCTCTGTAAACGACACATCTTTTTTCTTATCTGATTCTTCAAGACCTGCTGAGATCTCCGGCAGAATACTTTGCCACCCTTCCTGTCTGTATCTTTCGTATAACGGTCGTACCGGCCAGTACTGTATCTGCTCTTCCCTTTTTAAACTCCACATGGCACATAACATATCTTCCCGGATGAGAATATTCTCTCTTCCATACATATGGCGATTCATAACACTCATGATATGCACTGCCATGGGATCCGAGCAAATCATTTGCCGCTCCAAAAGGCGTATTGTTTTATTCTGCGCCGTCTCCATATTCTGCACGTTCCGGCACAATGCTTTTTTAAATTCTTCGTATGTCATTTAACCCCCATATTCAAAATTAGTCTGTTCTGCAAATTCTCCTGAATTTGCGTACAAAAATAAAAAGAATCGTTCAAAAAATTGGAAATTCCGACCGAATGGTCTGTTAAGAATGCTTATTTTTCTGAAATGAAAACATATAGCTCTGAATAACTACAGACTATCATAGCGTTCCCGCTTTGTCTATATGCGTTTTTACCAATGATATCTTTTGTTTATTTTCACTAACGGGTGGGCTCAGAAACGTGCGCCGCAAGGCGCACATAGAAAAAAAGCCTTGCTTTCCATGAAAACAAGGCTTTTTAATGTCAAATATTCAAATATATCCGACTGTCTGCTACACAACCCGTCTCACTGCAAGAATGGGACGATAATTTGCATTGCTGACCTTAATGCCGGTACGCTGGGTGCTGGCATGTACGATCAATCCTCCGCCGATATACATTGCCACATGTCCATCATAACAGATCAGATCTCCCGGCTGTGCACTGCTATAATCCACACCGGTACCGCAGCTTCTCTGCTCATAGGAAGTACGGGGAATACTGTAACCGAAGTCACTGTATATCCGGAAGGTAAATCCGGAGCAGTCTGCACCATTGGTCAGGCTGGTGCCTCCCGCCACATAAGGGTTGCCGATGTACTGGCAGGCATATTTTGCCAACCGCTTACCCATATCGCTGCCGGATGCATTTTCGATCACAGAAGTATAATTCGTGGTCGTATAGCTTCCGGTGGCTGCTGCGGTGTTGCCGCGCTGTGCCTGTGCCTGCAGCTGTTTTAACTGTTTCTGTTCCTGCTGCAGCAGTGCCTTGGCCACGGAAGCCTCCTGCCTTGCCTTTTTGATCTCCGCATCGTAATTGGCAGATTCCTGTTTCTTCTTCGCCAGCATGACATCCAACTCTGACTTCTGGCTTTCCAGATCTGCCTTATCCGCCTCCAGCTGGTCCTTATCGGCCTGCAATTGAGTCTTCTCTTCCTCTAACTGATTCCACAGTGCCAACACCTGCTCCTTAGTCTCTTCGTACTCCTGAAGCTTCTGACGGTCGTATTCGTAGACACTCTCCACGAAATCCATGCGGTTCAGCATTCCGCTTAAGCCGCCGCCCTGGAATAACAGGTTTACATAATTTTCGGAAGAATCATTTTCATACATCATGCGCATGCGTGTGATCATATCGTCATGTTGTTTCTCTTCCTGTGCCTTGGCGATATTGTACTCTTCCTGAGTCTGATCGATCTGAACCTGTTTATCCGCAAGCTCCGTCTCCTTTTCAGCGATCTCATCCTCCTTCATACCGATACTGGTCATGGTGTTGATGATCTCCGCATTCAGGTCATCGATCTTCTCCTGCACCAGATCCTGCTCATCCTGTAAGGAATTGATCTGGCTGTTGATGTTATTCAGCTGGTTCTGATGATTGTTGATGCTGTTCTGCAGTTCGTTCATAGAAGGTGCCGCCTGCACCGTCTCCGCAGGGGATTCCCAGACAGAGCCGGTGGCAGTCAGCGTTACCGCTGCCAGAAGAAGAGCACTCACAAGTCTTCTCTTCACGTTATTCACTTTTCTGCCGGCGGTTGTTTTTTTCATAGGTCACTCCATCTATTGATGCCTACGGATTGTTCCGTGCTACGCACTCTCACGTCTCCGCTCCGCTTCGGTCCGTGCTAACCATGTGCCGCTGGCACATAGCACCCTACCCAATATTCGCATATCGTGGGATTGGCATCATACATTACAGGTCGCAGTTATTTACAGTACGAGGGAACGGGATAACATCTCTGATGTTGCCCATTCCGGTGATATACATTACGCAACGCTCGAAGCCCAGTCCAAAGCCTGCATGACGTGCAGAGCCGTAACGGCGCAGATCCAGATAGAACTGATAATCTTCCTTGTTCAGTCCCAGCTCTTCCATACGCTTCTCCAGGATCTCCAGATTGTCCTCACGCTGGCTGCCGCCGATGATCTCGCCGATACCGGGTACGAGGCAGTCCATAGCTGCTACGGTCTTGCCGTCTTCGTTCAACTTCATATAGAACGCCTTGATCTCCTTCGGATAATCGGTTACGAATACCGGTCTCTTGAATTCTTTCTCCGTCAGGTATCTCTCATGCTCGGTCTGCAGATCACATCCCCAGAATACCTTGTAATCGAATTCATCGTTGTGCTTCTCCAGGATCTTGATCGCCTCAGTGTAGGTTACATGACCGAAATCAGAATTTACCACATGCTGTAATCTCTCGATCAGTCCCTTATCTACAAACTGGTTGAAAAATGCCATCTCTTCGGGAGCATTTTCCAATACGTAACGAATGACATACTTTAACATGCTCTCTGCCAGGATCATATCATCCTTCAGATCCGCAAAACAGATCTCCGGCTCGATCATCCAGAACTCAGCCGCATGACGGGTGGTGTTGGAATTCTCCGCACGGAAGGTGGGACCGAAAGTATATACGTTCTTGAATGCAAAAGCATAGGTCTCTACATCCAGCTGTCCGCTTACGGTAAGATTTACCGGTTTGCCGAAGAAATCCTGTGTGTAATCTACTTTTCCGTCCTCGGTCTTAGGCACATTGTTCATGTCCAGAGTCGTTACCTGGAACATCTCACCGGCACCCTCACAGTCACTGCTGGTGATCAGAGGGGTATGCACATAGACAAAGCCTCTCTCCATGAAGAAGGTATGGATCGCATAAGCGATCAGGGATCTGACACGGAACACTGCCTGGAAAGTATTGGTACGTGCTCTTAAGTGAGAAATGGTACGCAGATACTCGAAGGAGTGTCTCTTTTTCTGTAAAGGATAATCTGCAGTAGAAGGTCCTTCCACGATCACTTCTGCTGCCTGCATCTCAAATGCCTGCTTTGCCTCGGGGGTAGCCACGATGGTACCGCGGATCACAACAGCTGCACCGACATTGATCTTGCAGATCTCCTGGAAATTTTCCAGTCCGTCGCCGTATACTACCTGTAACGGCTCAAAAAAAGTTCCGTCGTTGATCACCAGGAAACCGAAGTTCTTGGAGTCACGATTGTTCCTTACCCAGCCGCCTACGGTGATCTCCTTGCCGATATAGACGTCTTTTTCCCGATGAAGTTCTCTGATGTCTGTTAATTCCATAATCTTTCCTATCCGCACGCTGCGACGTGCTCTATCTGAACCGGCCCGCATCCTATTCGCCGGTCGCATACTGTTCGTATCAATAAAATTTAGTTATTGGTGATCTGTGCATTTTCTACCAGATAATCCAACACCTTGTCGTAGAGGAAGTACTCTCTGTAATCTTCCTTGGAGGTCTCTCCGATATACTCCTCGATAGTGTCATAACCAGCTGCTGTTGCGCGGTCCTGAAGCATCTGATCCAGTTCTTCGTCACTGATGTTCAGATTCTCTTTGTTCGCCACTGCCTGCAGGGCAATATCCTGCTTTGCGGTCTGCTCAGCATAGGTAGACAGGAAGGTTGCCAGATCCTGTCCATAATAATACTGGGTAAATGTGTCTGCGTCCACGCCGTAAGCAGACGCCATGGAGGTGATGCTGCTCTCTGCGGCATCGGAATATTTCTGTACCAGTGCTTCCGGTACGGAGGTAAAAGTGTTGTTTGCCATAAACGCATCCATCACTGCCTGCTGTACATTGGTCTCATAATTCTGCTGTGCATTCTCATTCAGATAATCATAAGCGTACTGACGGAGTTCTTCCTCGTTCGTCACACCATCGATACCGAAATTGCTGATGATTTCATCACTGAATTCCCCATCCTGTGCGGGCTGAATATAATTTACCGTCACCGTAAATACCACAGCCTGTCCTGCCAGATCAGAATTTCCATAGTTCTCCGGGAATGTAAGATCCAGATCCACTGTCTCGCCGGGCATCACGCCGATCAGGCCATCCTCGAATCCTGCAATAAAACTTCCGGAACCGATGGTCAGATCGTATCCCTGTGCGGTACCACCGTCAAATGCCACATCATCCTTTTTGCCTTCGTAATCAATGTTTACGGTGTCTCCGGTCTCCACGGCACGATCCATGATACCGCCGTTCTCCGCGGTAATATTTTCATAATATACATTGTTGACCAGAGTGTCCCACTCATCCTCATCTACTTCCACAGTGTCTACGGATGCTGCCAGCCCCTTATACTCGCCCAGGGTCACATACTTGTCCACATCCATATCCTTCAATGCGGTACTTTCCGTTCCAGTGCCGGTTGATGTACCAGTGCCGTCTCCTGTATCCTTTGCTCCGCAGCCTGCCAGCATACATACACTTAAAATTGCTGCCAGAAGTCCTAATGTCTTTTTCTTCATTGTGTTACTTCCTATACCTTTCTATTACTGCCATTTGTACATAAATGCATCATAGCACCGCCCATTATAGCACATCCTCCGGGCTATAACAAGGGTGACAATAACCGGCAGATCTGCTCTTTGATACGGATTTTCAACCTTCTGGCCACATAATAATCCCGGGTGATCTGGCGGCAGACTTCCAGGTCTTTTTGAAAGATATCCACCATTTCCTGTGCTTTTTTCTCATCGTAGATCACCGCATTTACTTCAAAATTCAACGCAAAGCTGCGGATATCCATGTTCGCCGTCCCATAGCAGAGCACCTTTCCATCCACGATCATGCCCTTGCTGTGGAGAAAGCCGTTATTGTAAGTATAGCAGTTCGCTCCCGCCATGACCATATCGCCGATATAGGAATAGGTCGCCCAGTACACAAACGGGTGATCCGGCATACACGGGATCATGATATTTACTTCAATTCCGGATTTCACCGCGATCATCAGCGCATTCAGGATCGCCTCATCCGGGATAAAATACGGTGTCTGGATATAGATACTTTTTTGTGCCTTATTGATCAGGCGCAGATAATTGTCATGGATCTGCTGGGTCGTCTTATCCGGTCCACTGCTGATGATCTGCATATCACAGAAATCCCTCGTACCGGCTTCGATCCCCCGGAACAGTTCCGGGCGCAAAAACAGGTTCTCATCTGCCGCATAATTCCAGTCTAAAATAAATCGCACCTGGAGCCCCAGTACCGCACTGCCGCAAATCCGCAAGTGGGTATCTCTCCAGTGTCCGAACTTTTCATCCAGATCAATATATTCCTTTCCGACATTAAATCCGCCCACGTAAGCCACTTTATTGTCAATGACCACAATTTTCCTGTGGTTGCGGTAATTGATACGAAGCTGAAGCCTCCGCAGGATCGCCGGGAAAAATTCCGCGGTCTGCACGCCCTTTTCGTTCAGCCATTTCCAGTAGCTGTGCCGCACAGACCGACAGCCCATGGCATCAAACAGCACCCGGACCTCCACGCCCTGTGCCGCCTTCTCGATCAGAATATCCTTGATCTGATTGAATAATACGTCGTTTTTAATAATGTAGTATTGGATATGGATAAAATGCTCCGCATTCCGCAGAT
>ERZ827117.560-NODE-560-length-43140-cov-4.479726_pt1 | contig 43140 bp, 38 predicted proteins | sample MGYA00519920_ERZ827117 | MGnify/ENA primary metagenome ERZ827117 (study PRJEB31778, sample SAMEA3449260) | human gut metagenome | biome: human gut; feature: human-associated habitat; material: faeces | place: United Kingdom | collected 2010/2012 ...
TGTCCTCTATTGAGCTTTATTTATTAATTCGCAACATCGACCAAAGCCAAGTCGATTGCCCTATAGCAAACTTTTTACAATCATAAAAGCTCACCATAGGCACATTATACTACTAAAGAGTGTCTTTTTAAATACCTTTTTATATAAAACTATATATTTTTGACATTTTCGGTAAAATTTATACATAAATATTGTGTATTATTAATAGATTTTTCCTTAGTATTATAAATCATTACTATTTACCACTATAATATTTCTGTTTACTGTATTTATTTTTCAAATCTGTTGCACGGTTTAAAACCACTCCTAATATTTTACATCCTGATCTTTCAAGCTGTTTTATTGAATTCTTAACTTCTGCTCTTGTGATTTCTCCACTTCTTATAACAAGAATCGCTCCATCACACATGCTTCCAATTTTTTCAGCATCTGAAACAAGTCCTAGTGGTGGTGCATCTACAAATACATATCTGTAATCTTTTGAAAGTTCATTTAACATATTTCCAAATTTGTCACTTTCAAGTAACATTGATGGATTAATTATATTTTCTACATTTGGAATAATGTATCCATTTTCAAAAGGACTTTCATATATAACTTCATCTAGAGAAAAATCTTCTGCAAGATAATTTACAAGACCTTTCATTTCTTTCCCATCCTGACGCTCCATATCATTTTTCTTCACTAATACTGAATTTCTCATATCAGCATCAACTAACACTGACTTAATTCCGGCATTAGCCATCTGTTTCCACATCTGCATTGTAACAAAACTTTTACCTTCATTTGGCAATGTACTTACAACCATAATTTTCTTTATTTCATTTCCTAAAAAGCTGACATTTATACGAAGACGGTTTATTGATTCTTCTACAGCATAAGGAAGTTCCTGTATTGAATCCATTTTAATTTTATTCATTTTACTTTCTCCTCAAGCTTATTTTTTCGGTGTATAATCTTTTTTTCCTTTTGCATAATTGCTATATGAACCATATTTCACATTTCCATCAGGAATAACAGTTAATGGAATAATTCCCAAATATTTTTCAATATCTTCTTCTGTCTTAATTGTATCATCAGTAATAAATAAGAATGTCAATACTGCTAATACTAAAACCATCCCTCCAAGTGCTCCCAGCATTGTATTCTTCTTAAGACTTGGTGAACTTTTAAATTTAGGTGTAATTGCTCTTTCTGCAATATTTGGTGATGTAGTTCCCATTAATTTAGGAATTTCAGTAACTGCCTTTTCAGCCAATGCATTCGCTATAATCTTAGCTTCCTTTGGTTTAGTGCTAACAGCTGCTATTTTCAAAATACGTGTATCTTCTACTGTAGAAATACTAATCATTCCGTTAAGTTGCTCATATGTATACCCTAAATCATTTTCTTTGCTTACTGCCTCTACTATAGGACGTACATGCAATAATTCCGCATAATCTTCCGACAATGAAGTACCAATACTTAAGTCTGCCAAATTAACTACTGAATTATTTGATGCAGATACCATGTATACTTTAGCTGTAGCAGTGTACTTTGGTGTTATTAAAAATTTTGTTACAAGACCTGCAATTATAGCTCCAACTACAAAACCAATTATGATAAAAATAATCTTTTTGCGATAATAGTTGAATAAGTCTAAAAGATTAATTTCTACTTCATCTTCTTTTTCATTCATATTAATATTATCTACCTGTTGTTTCATTTTTTCTTTCCTTTACTCCTTGTTGTTATGTTCCTTTATTCCAAATAAATCCTCCATAGTTGTAACCATAGAATCTTTATCTACATAAAATTCAATATGATCAAGATTATCTCCCAGTGCCTGGCCAACCTTTGATTCTCCCTGTAATTCATATATCCCCTTATTTGTTCCACTTGCAAATATATTGCTTATATTAGATATTGTTCCAATTGTTATATCTGTTGTTGCCTTATCCTGCAACTGATTAAATATATCTGTTGTATAATTACTGTCTGACTTAATTTTATCCTGTAATTTTTTGAAGAAACCTGTCATATACTGTTGTTGTCGCTTCATTCTTGATGCATTTTCTTCATCACCAACACCATATCTGTCATGTACATAAGCGTATGCTTCATCATCAGTAAGTTGTAATGTTGCTCCTTTTTTCATTTCAGGATATTTGTCTGTAAAATCTTCTTCTAATGTTACTGTAACTCCACCGACAATTTGATTAAGTGTAGGAATTTCACTCATGTTAAGTTCATAATAGCCATTAATTTCCATACCACCTAATAATTTCTTTACGGCTTTTACTGTATTCTTACAGCCTTGTTCTTTATTTCCACCATACCAATGTGCCGTACATAACTGAAGAGTTGCCGTTGCTGCACCTTTTCCTTCATGATTAATTAATGATATCTCTGTCATGGTATCTCTGTTAAATTGCAGAAAACTATAAGTTCCATCTGTTTTATCAACAATAACAAGCATTAAAAAATCTGCCATACTGCCCTGATATTCATCGCCTTCTCCATCATTTCCTGAAGCATCTGTTCCAATAAGAAGGTAATTTTCAAAATCATGATAATAATCATATTTTTTCTTATTAAGCTTTATTTTTCCTCTTGCGACCTGAACATTCCAGTCATTAATAGAATCCTCATCCGAAACATTCGTCTTTTCCGTCTTATTATCAATATACTGGAGTCCATATCCAAAAGCTATAATAAATAATATGAATATCAATATACCTGCAGCAATTTTTATGTATTTTTTTCTTTTCATTTTCATTTGATTAACACCCTATTACTCTTATTTCGTATCAAATCCAAGCACTTTTTTTCCCAGATTATCTATTTGTTCAACCATCTTTTGACCATATTTATCTGATATATAATCATATCCGCTTATCAGATTTGGTTTTCGGTTATCAACATTATGACAATCACTTCCTAAAATAAGAGGTTTATCATTTTCTATTAACTTTTTTACCACTTTTCTTTTCTTTCTATTGTCACAAAAATCTGCGTTTACCTGAAAAACAACAGGTAATTCAAGTATTTCCTTCCAAATTTTTTTCCTTGTCTGAAAAGCATAAAATCTTTCTATATGTGCCAAAATAACCGTTAGATGCCTCTCTTCCATCAGCATTATTACATCCTGTAAAACAGATTTATTCCATTGTGTAAAAGGAAGCTCGAGTAGAATCGCATCTGTATCTTCTATACATAGTTTTTCCAATTCTCTTGCCTGTCCTATTCCATTAAAATAACACACCTCAGCTCCAAGCTTTATAGCAGGATACGCATCATCTTTCATGTATTCGGTACATGCTTTTAATTTATTAAATGACTTTTCTCTGTCTTTTAGGAAATGTCCGACTGAATTATTTTGAGCATAAAAATGAGGAGTTGCTAACATTGTAATAACTCCTTGACTCTTTGCTATACGAAGCATGTCAAGTGATTCCTCCTCGCAACTGCTTCCATCATCTATACCAGGCAATACATGAGAATGAAAATCAATCATTTCTGCCTCCTTTTGTCTCAAAAATCAAGTAATTCATACACTATTGTCAGGCTTAATATCCCCAATAATCTTTTACTTTATATATGATATTTTAAAAAATCATAACTGTCAAGTAAAAGCCTTACTCTCTCTACTATTGCTTTTCGTTTTAATAGTTTGTTAAAACTATGATCAGCACACGCATAGTATCTGTTTTATAGTCCATAAATAAAAAAGTAGCGAACAAATTTATCTTACATCACTAAAAATAACCTTACATAATTTTAGTATTTATTTTTTGATGTAAAACAAAATTCCATTTGTCCGCTACATAAAATAACTATATTTATTTTTCTTTATAATGATGTGCTTCCTCTAACATCATATCTTTTACTTTCATTAATCGAATCTGTGTGCTTCGTTCATTTTCATCTAATTTCATAGTAATATACTTTATATTTTTCTGTGCCTCAGGAATTATAACATGTTCTAAGGCATTAACTCTTCTTCTTGTTTTCTCGATTTCACTTGAAAGCAACTGACATGATTTTTCAATCTGTGCTAATCGTACCATATCTTCTCTGATATCTGCGAGAGATGTGACTGCATCATCTAAGTCTCCTGTTGTAAATGCAAATCCATAAGAATATATGTCATTTGGATTAGCTGTCTTAGATTTAACGGAATATACCGGAATATCTACACTCATTATATTTTTCTTATCTACATTTAGTTCAAGTTTTTGCTTTGTTGCCATTAAAGCCGTTGTTAATGTTTCAGTATTCATTCCCGCCTTAGCAACAACAAAAATTGTATTTGCCTTTTTTATGGATTCCTCAACCTTTAGTCTAAGTTCCATATTTTCCCTTGCCAAATCCAAAAACTGTCTCATAAGCTCATCTCTTTTATCTTTTAACAGTTTATGTCCCTTTACTGCAGATACAAGTTTCTTCTTCTGTTTCGTCAATTCCATTCTTGTAGGATTAACCTGAGTGTTTGCCATTCTCTCACCTCGCTTTCTAAACGCTTTTTTGTATCACTTATTTTTCTTTGTAATACATATCAAGATATTTATCATCAATACGTTTAAGTTCTGCACGAGGCAAAATATTAAGCAATTCCCATCCTATATCCATTGTTTCCTCAATGCTTCTGTCTGACTGGTATCCCTGTGATACATACTTCTTTTCAAATTCATCAGCAAATTTTGCATAAATTCTGTCTGTTTCTGAAAGTGCTGCCTCACCTAAAATAACCATCAGTTCTTTAGCATCCTTACCTCTTGCATATGCTGAGAACAACTGGTTCATTACATTTGAATGATCTGCTCTTGTTTTTCCTTCCCCAATACCTTTATCTTTAAGTCTTGAAAGCGATGGAAGAACATCTATTGGTGGCTGAATGCCTTTTCTGTAAAGCTCACGGCTTAAAATAATCTGTCCTTCAGTTATATATCCTGTAAGGTCAGGAATTGGATGTGTCTTATCATCTTCAGGCATTGTAAGAATAGGAATCATTGTTACGCTACCGTCTTTACCTCTCTGACGTCCTGCTCTTTCATACATCGTTGCCAAATCAGTATACATATATCCCGGATATCCTCTACGTCCCGGAACTTCTTTTCTTGCTGCAGAAATTTCTCTTAAAGCATCTGCATAGTTAGTAATATCCGTAAGAATTACAAGAACATGCATTCCTTTTTCAAATGCAAGATATTCTGCTGCAGTCAATGCCATTTTCGGTGTGGCAATACGTTCAACAGCCGGGTCATTTGCTAAATTGATAAACAATACTGTTCTATCAATCGCTCCTGTTTCTTTGAAACTATCTATAAAATAATTTGCCTCTTCAAATGTTATACCCATAGCTGCAAATACTACGGCGAACTGTTCATCTTTTCCTTTTACCTTTGCCTGTCTTGCAATCTGCGCTGCTAACTGTGCATGTGGAAGACCTGAAGCTGAGAAAATTGGCAATTTCTGTCCTCTTACTAATGTGTTTAATCCATCAATTGCTGAAATCCCTGTTTCAATAAATTCTGAAGGGTAATTTCTTGCTGCCGGATTCATAGGTACACCATTAATATCTCTTCTCTCTTCCGGAAGAATTGCGGGTCCGTCATCTATTGGGTTACCTAATCCGTCAAATACTCTTCCAAGCATATCTTCCGAAACGCCAAGTTCCATGCTTCGGCCTAAAAATCTTACTTTACTGTTTGAAAGGTTAATTCCAGTAGAACTTTCAAATAACTGTACCAGTGCATTTTTGCCATCTATTTCAAGCACTTTACAACGTCTTGTTTCACCATTTGCAAGTTCTATTTCTCCAAGTTCATCGTAAGTAACATTTTCTACGTCCCTAACAAGCATCAAAGGACCTGCTACTTCCTGAATTGTTCTATATTCCTTTGCCATATTAGAAGTCCTCCTTATCAAATGCTCCTGCAACCTGAATTTCAAGTTCCTTTAAGATTTCATCATATCTACTCTGAATATCTTCTTCCTTAGTATACTTAAATCTTCCGATTTGTTCTCTTATTGGAAGTGCTATTAATTTGTCAATTGAAGCACCATTTGTAAGAGCTTCATTTGCCTCATAATAATATCCAAGTACTAATTTCATCATCAAATATTGTTTATTAAGAGAAGTATATGTGTCTATCTCATGGAATGAGTTCTGATGTAAGAAATCCTCTCTTATTGATCTTGTTGCTTCCATTTTTAGTCTGTCAGGTGCTGAAAGCGCATCCATACCTACCATTTTTACAATTTCTTCCAACTGTGCTTCATCCTGCAAGAGACTCATAAGCTCCTGTCTTAATTTAAGCCATTCTTCTGATACATTTTCTTCGAACCATTTTCCTATATTATCTACATATAAGGAATAACTTGTTAACCAGTTAATTGCAGGAAAATGTCTCTTATAAGCTAATGCTGAATCAAGTCCCCAGAATACCTTTACGATACGAAGTGTAGCCTGAGACACAGGTTCTGAAATATCACCACCCGGAGGAGATACAGCTCCAATTACCGAAAGTGCTCCTTCTCTTCCTTCTTTTCCAAGTGAAATAACCTCACCTGCTCTTTCATAAAACTGAGCAAGTCTTGAACCTAAATATGCCGGATAACCTTCTTCACCAGGCATTTCTTCAAGTCGTCCTGACATTTCGCGAAGCGCTTCTGCCCATCTTGAAGTTGAATCTGCCATAAGTGCTACTGAATATCCCATATCTCTAAAATACTCAGCAATTGTAATTCCTGTATAAATAGAAGCTTCTCTGGCTGCAACAGGCATATCTGATGTATTTGCTATTAATACTGTTCTCTCCATCAGGGAACGTCCTGTCTTTGGGTCCTTTAATTCCGGAAATTCATTAAGTACATCTGTCATCTCATTTCCACGTTCTCCACAACCAATGTATACAACAATATCTGCCTCTGCCCATTTTGCCAACTGATGCTGAATTACTGTTTTTCCTGAACCAAATGGTCCCGGAACTGCTGCTACACCGCCTCTTGCAATTGGGAATAATGTATCTACTACTCTCTGACCTGTTACCAATGGTTTTGTTGGTGGAAGTTTCTTTGCATATGGTCTTCCTTTTCTAACCGGCCATTTCTGCATTAATGTAATTTCTTTATCGCCGTCTTTTGTCTCTACAACTGCAACTGTCTCTGTAACTGTATAATTTCCGGCTGTTATTGATTTTATTTTTCCTTTAATTCCATATGGAATCATTATCTTCTGAGTTACAACTTCTGTTTCTTTTACAGTACCAATAACATCTCCTGTTTCAACTTCATCTCCAACATTCATGCAAGGTACAAAATCCCATTTCAAATCACGCTTTAGGGATGGTACTTCAACACCTCTTTTTAAATTGTTTCCTGCAACTTTCATAATATCATCAAGTGGTCTTTGAATTCCATCATATATACTTGCTATAAGTCCGGGTCCTAATTCTACAGATAATGGTGCCTCTGTTGACTCAACTTCTTCTCCCGGTCCAAGTCCTGCTGTTTCTTCATATACCTGAATCGAAGCCTGGTCACCATGCATTTCAATGATTTCACCAATAAGACGTTCTTTACTTACTCTTACAACGTCAAACATATTGGCATCTCTCATCCCTTCTGCTATAACTAAAGGTCCCGCAACCTTCTTAATTACTCCTTTGCTCATACTAGTCTCCTTACTGTGAAATAAAATCACTTCACTTTAATTTATGAAAACAAAATATCGCTGCCTACAGCCTGTTCTACACTTGCCTTAACTCCTGCAACTCCTTCCCCGGTATTTCCAAATACGCCGGGAATTAATATTATTGCCGGTGACAGCATTTCTTTATATTTATTTATCTCATGATCAATCTGAACTGCCAGACCTTCCGTCACATAAATAATTTCGTATTCGCTTTTAGCCAACACTCTAAGGGTTTTAATTCCCTCTTCCGGGTCGGTTACCGGGAATGTGTCCATTCCGATTGCGCCAAACCCATATATACTGTCATAATCACCTAACACTGCAATCTTATACATACATTTTCCTTAACCTTTCCCGAATATAATCATCACTTAAGTTATTTAACTTTCCGGTCAATATAATTCTAACTGTTTTTATTTCATTTTCTCTTGCAAGAAAATATGCAAGTATCGGACCTGCCGAAAAAGAATTATATTTTTCCTCTTTGATTTTATCGATTATTCTATTATCACACCATCTTTCAAAAGCTGACGGTGATTCTTTTATATGTTCAGCTGCCTCGCTGTATCCTGCCGATTGTAAATAACTGCATATTCCATCAATTCCTGATTCTGCACCTTTAATTAACGAAGCTTTGCTTAAAGAATCACAGGCAACAATTGCTCTTTCCATGAAATCTTTTGATTTCTTTGTTTTAGCACATCTTACTGCAACTCTTATATTTGCAACAGCAACCATTTCTTCAGCATATTGTTTTATTAATTTTGAATCTGATTTTGCCCCTTCTTCTTTAACAGCTTCTAATGTTGCTGTATCAATTATTATGTCGCATAACTGACCATCCTGAGTTTGTAGTAACGCCTCTGTCGCTTCATTCGCTACATAAGCCATTCTTTCAGGCAAACTGTCAAAATCTTTTCTTTCAACCATATCCTTCAACTGCTCAGGTGACCATCTGCAATTATCATAATATGCAGATGGTCACCTGAGCAGTTGAAGGATATGGTCTGCTTTATCTCCACTACATACCTGTTTAATTGCTGCTTTTAAATTATGATACTCTCTTGGTACTGTAATTACAGCAAATGCATCTTTCTCATTTACTAACTCATGTATGTCATCCCAGGTTTTCTTTCTCTCAAATGCAAGCATTTCATCTTCTGTTTCCGCCGGTTCTCCATTTCCCCAACCATGGTCATGAAGAAATGCCATACAGCTTTTATAATCTTTACAAGCCATCAACTGTTCAATCACTGAATCAGAAAATAGTGAGACCTCTTTTGCACGAACACGGGCAACCGCATAAGTATAATTGGTTTCTGACATATATTTTCCTCCTCAACTATTTAAACAGTAATCTGTTAATTTCATCCTGCAAATCATCTTTTTTATTGTGAAATACAGCATCAAAAGTACAATTTTCCACTATATCTCCGTAATCAAGAATCATTCCATTTTCAATATTTATAGGTTCATTGCTTACTGATAATTTTCCATTATTTTTGTTTGCTGCTTCACTTATCTTTTCCTGAAAATCCTTAGGAAGTCTCTCTAAATCTTTTTTATTAAGGCACATTTTTCCTTCTGCCGGCTGAGCATATTCCTCTGTCATTTTTATTAAATAACCAAAATATTCCTCATCCGAAGCATTTACCATTTTGTTATATGCCTTATTCACTATATCTGAAATAATTTTTTGTTTTGCTTCAAGATATTTCTGCTTTGCTTCCATTCCGGCTGCTGACTTAATTTTACTAAATAGTAATTTTTCTTCACTCTCAGCCTTTTTTGTCCCTGCAGTCTCTATTTTATCAATTTCAATTTGAGCGTTTTCTTTTATAGAGTCGCAGGTGTCTTGTGCCTTTGCCAAAATATCTGCCGCTTCTTCATTTGCGTCAGCTTTAATTTGGTTTAATATTTCTTCTAATCCACCCATGGGCAACTCCTTTCTGCTTATATACTTCTATTAAACCGGAATATTACTTACAGAAAGAATTGATATAAGAAGTGCTAAAATAGCATATGTTTCAACCATTGCAGGGAATAACATTGATTTACCAAACTGTTCCGGTTTCTTTGCTACGATTCCAATACTTGCAACTGCTGTTTTTCCCTGGTGTAATCCTGAGATTAAACCAACAACACCAATTGGAAGACATGCGGCTAAAATCATAAGTCCTGTTCCTGTTGATATTGATGCAAGATTTCCGTTTAATAAACCGATTTTACTTAATGTGATAAATGCAACTAATAAACCGTAAATACCCTGTGTACCAGGAAGAAGCTGTAAAATTAAAACCTTTGAAAACTTACCCGGATCTTCTGTTACTACACCTGCTGCTGCCTGACCTGCAATACCTACACCCATTGCTGATCCTGCTCCTGCCAATAAAGTTGCTAACGCTGCGCCAAGAATGGCATAAAAAATTCCTAATTCCATTATTATTTCTCTCCTTTATCTAACTCAACATATTTTGTTTTTAATGTGAATGGATTGAAGGCTCTGCCTCCTCCTTCATAGAATTTTCCGAAAAATTCTACATACTGTAATCTGTTTGTATGAACATAAGCTCCTAACAGATTAATTGCAAGGTTTAGTGTATGCCCTACAATAAATACTATTACGAAAACTATTATTCCTACCGGACCGTCACCTATCATGCTGCCCATCGAATTTACAACTGATGCAATAACTCCTGTTGCCAGACCTAATGCTAAAAGTCTTGAATATGACAGCAAATCGCTTAGCCAGCCTGTTACGTTATAAATATCATAAGCTCCAAGAGCAATTCTGATAGCCCACTTGTTACCTTTTCTTCTGCCGGACATAAGAAGCAATCCTACAAGTCCTATTATTGTTAAAGCTTTTGACAGGATTGTCAGCCATACCGGAAATACAAATGTCATCTGTGAAATAGATGCAAATAAATCAGTTGGCAATAATAACAATATTAATCCGATTAACAGTGAATACCACAATAATACATCACATATAAAATCCACTATTTTATTGTCTTTCAAAAGCATATACCCTTTTATTCCAAGTCCTAAGAACATATGAATAATTCCTATTACCATTGAATACATTAACAGTCTCATCGGATCGTTAAGCGGAACAAACCACAACGCTTTAAGTTCTATATTTTTATGGAAAAATACATTCGATACAACTGTAATTGCATCACCAAAAAATCCTCCAAATAGCAATCCCCATATTGTCGTTGATATTCCGCAATACATAAACATATGCAATGATTTATTTAACGAATCGCCCATTCTAGGGAATTTTTTTATCGCTATAAAGCATGCTAAAAATATTATCAATCCATAAGCTGCATCGCTTAGCATCATTCCAAATAAAATGTAATAAAATACTGCCATTATTGCACTTGGGTCAAACTCGCCTTTCTTTGGTAATCCAAATGATTCAACAACACCCTCTACAGGTCTTGCAAAAGCGTTGTTTTCAAGTAAAACCGGAGGTTGTTCTTTTGCCGATATCTCTTCTGCCTCAATCATAACCGTGAATTTATCAGTAAGTGTTTCTTTAAGCTTCTCAAATTCTTTTTTTGGAATATAACCTGTAATTATAAATACATGTTTTGTTTGAAGAATCCTTCCAAGTACATCGTATTTTTCTGCTCTGCTGTTAAAATAATCTGCCGCTAACTGAATGTCCTCTCTATCCTCTGCTAATTGCCTGAGTTCCTCAATGCGATTATCTATGCTGTTTTCAAACTCAGCAATCCTCTTTGTCCATTTTTCCTTAGATACCTCAGGAATACTTCTCATTATCAGCGAAGGTCTTGAAAAATCCATCTGCCTCAATGCTTCCTCAAACTGTTCCTCATCTTTTTTCATACAAAATCCTGCAACACAGGTCTGATTTTTGTCTGAATAAAATATTCTTACATCGCTCGCTTTAGGGAACTTTTCATTTGACTGGATTTGCTGATACAGTTGTTCCTGAGTAATATTTCCGGGAAATGAGCCATAAATAAACGCCGTCTTTTCAGTTCCTGTTGTCGCACCCGGAACATCCATATTTAACCATGGTTTTACAGCTTCTATATTTGCTTTTAATTTCAAAATATCATTTTGTTTTGCTGAGATTTCTTTTTGCAAATTAATAATAGCTGATATTTTATCCATTATTTCATCTCTATTATCTGAAATTCTTTTAAATTCATTTGAAGCAACCTGCCTCTTTCCTTCTAGAGATGAAAACATTGATTTCTTTTCCGGTTCATATTGCTCTAATACTTCCAAAGCATTTTCTGCTAAAGCTGCATTTCTTTCAAAACTTGATTTAGCAACACTTGTATCCATCTTGGAAAAGCCTTTTTTTACTTTTCTTTCCTTGATTTCAACAACACCACTTCTTTGAATATATTCTATGATAGGCTTTCGTTCTTTTTTCAGGGCACAAATGCATATTTTTTGCATTTCTAATACTGCCATTTTATCATGCCTCCCTTCTTTATTTCTAAAGAAATAACAATTTATAGTTATATGATAATTTAATTATATCGATTAAGCATCAATTCCTTCATTATATGCAATCTAATAATCTTAAATTTCAAATCACAAACAATTAAAATTTCATTACTTCTTCTACTGCCTTATTTACAGCCTCATTTTCGAGAGTTAAAGCCTTGTCATACAGTTCTTTAACATTCTTTTCATTATCACTTCTAATTGTTTTTGCTTCTTTCTCTCCTCTTTCTCTGGCTTTTTGACAATATTCTTCTATCTTGTCTTTCTGCCTTTTTACTGCATCATCAATGCTATTTTCAGCATCTTCATTTGCCTTTTTTATATTTTTTTCAGCATCTTCATTTGCTTTATTAACAATTTCTTCCCCTTGTTTTTCAGCTTTTTTAATGGAAGCCATTGTTTCTTTAATCATTAAGACACCACCTTTCTTAAAATTTCATAAGCTATAACATTTTCATAAACATCTAAAGCTTATATTCTCTGTAGATTTCTACATCTTAAATTGAATTATACTATACATATTTTTTCTAAAAAATATACAAATTTCGCCAAATGTATAACAATTAAATGCAATTTTCTTTTACTGTAATGTATTACTTTCTTCACTAAAACTGTAAATTCATACTATTGATACAGGCACTTAATCCTATTTAATAAAAAATATATTGTGTATTTTATCTTTTCTCTAATATATTCTTTTCATTTATTTTGTGTTTATTCTATTTTTAATAAATCCGGCTGATTCTCATGGCAAAAGAAGCAACAACCCATCTATCCAGACAGATTGTTGCTTCCGTTTATTTATCTAATAATTTTCTTCCCATAAGAACACCCATAACTGATGCCATCATAAGACCTCTTGTCCATCCTGAAGAATCTCCAAGACAATGTAAACCTTTAATGTTTGTATTAAGGTTTTCGTCCATTTTTACTTTATTTGAATAGAATTTTAATTCAGGGCTGTACAACAATGTTTCTGTTGAAGCGAATCCCGGAACAACTTTATCAAGCATTTTTATAAATTCAATGATATTTGTCATTGCTCTGTATGGCATTGCCGCTGTTATATCACCTGCTACTGCATCTTTAAGTGTAGGTTTAACATTACTCTGTGCTAATTCTTTAGGCCATGTTCTCTTTCCATCGAGAATATCTCCGTATCTTTGTACCATAATATGACCTGCGCCTAACATATTTGTCAACTCACCAACCTTTTGTGCATATTCAATCGGCTTGTTGAATGGCTCAGTAAAGTTATGGCTTACAAGTATTGCAAGGTTTGTATTATTACTCTTCTTTTCCTTGAAGCTATGACCATTTACTACAGCCAAATCATTGTCATAATTTTCCTGCGCAACAAATCCTCCCGGATTTTGGCAGAATGTACGTACCTTATTTTTCCATGGTCTTGGATATCCGATAAGCTTTGACTCATAAAGTACTTCGTTAACCTTTTCCATTACTTCATTTCTGCATTCTACACGCACACCGATATCAACTGTTCCCGGCTTATGTGCAATGTTGTGTTCTGCACATAATTTTTCAAGCCAGTCAGCACCTCTTCTTCCTGTTGCAATAACAACTTCGTCTGCATAATATGGAACGCTATCATTACCTTCTTTTAAGATAACCCCCTTGCAACCTTCTTCATCAAGAATAATATTTTCACATTCTATTTCAAATTTCATTTCAACGCCATGTTCTAATAACCATTCCTGAATGTTGTAATAAAGTTTCTGTGCCTTTTCCGTTCCCAAATGTCTTATTGGACAATCTACTAGTTTAAGGCCTGCCTTAATTGCATTCTTTCTTATTTCCTTGATGTCTTCTCCCTCGTAAATTCCTTCTACATGTGGGTCTGCACCAAATTCCAAATAGATTGTATCTGTATAGTCAATTAATTCCTGTGCAAATTCTTCTCCAATAAGCATCGGCAAATCTCCACCTACTTCATATGACAAGCTTAACTTACCATCTGAAAAAGCTCCTGCTCCGGAGAACCCTGTAGTTATTGCACAATTTGGCTTGCAGTTAACACAATGTCCTACTTCCGCTTTCGGGCAATGTCTTTTTTCTACTGCTTTTCCTTTCTCAACCAAAAGAATCTTCTTGTCGCTATTATTTTTTAAAAGTTCTAATGCCGTAAAGATTCCTGCCGGTCCTGCACCTACAATAATCAAGTCATAATGCATACGCAATTCACTCCTATTCTTTAAATTTATTCTGTATTAATTTTTCCTAAACGCTACAAAACCGGATTCGTAAAGAATCCGGTTTTCTGTTTCGTATCGTGATTTCTTACGTCTAATTATATCACAAGTACATATAATTATTCAATCTTTTTATTTTTCCAATAAATATTTGTATATTGCCTCTGCAACCCCATCATGGTCATTGTCCATAACCTCTACATCTGCTATCTTTTTTACATTAGCATTTGCATTGCCCATGGCTACAGCAAGTCCTGCTGTTTTTAATACATCCAGATCATTATCTGCATCTCCAACTACAATTGACTGCTCAACCTCAATATTCAAGTGTTTGCAAAGTTTTTTTAGTCCATATCCCTTTGTAACTCCAAGTGGTGAAATTTCAAGTGATGTATCCTCTGCATTAAGCATCACAATAGGTAATCCCTGTAATTTTTTTCTCGTATCTTCCCTGTCTTGTGGAGAAGTATGAAACAGATTAATTTTTTCTATTCCCTGTTTATCTTCATTATGAAATGTAACTGTATCCTCAACTTTTGTACATACTCTTTCATATAACGGAATATAAATTCCCATTTGGTATTTTTCCATTTGCGGAATCAATCTTTTCGGTGAAATAGAACGTCCTTTAGATATCAAATGAATAAACACATCCTTATCTTTAACTGTATCAAATATCTTACTAACTATTTCTTCGTCTATTGTTGAAGCAGAAATTATTTCTTCATTTTTCAAATTATAAACCAAAGCTCCACTTTCAAGGATGGCATATTCCATATCCTTTAATTGTTCTCTATATTCTTCTATTTCAGCTAATGCCCGTCCGGATGATAACGAAATATGTTTTCCATTTTCTATTGCTTCTTTTATTGCTAAAATAACACCTGAATTAATCTTCTTTTCTGAATTTAGCAATGTTCCATCCATATCTAATCCAATTAATTCGTATCCCATATCTTTTCTCCTTTAAACTCTTTAAGCATTCGCATCAAGCCATACTATCTGCTATAATGATGTGCTATTGAACCTACGCTGCCAAATGCACTTTCTTTTAACCCTTACACGCTCCACATAATACATTTTATATTTATACAGTAATTTCAGCGGTCTGAACAGGAATTACCTTTCTTAAATCTTCAAGTGTAATTTCTACCTGATAGCCGATTTTTCCACCACTTACGCAAAATTTTTCTACATTTTCTACACTCGAATCAATTGTTGTTTTAAATAATTTTTTCATTCCAATCGGTGAGCATCCACCATGAATATATCCTGTAAGCGGTAAAAGTTCCTTTGATTTTATCATTTGTATTGATTTTTCTCCTACAGCTTTTGCTGCCTTTTTTAAATCAAGTTCTTTTTCTACAGGTACAATAAATACATAGTGATTTTTTGTCTTTCCTTCTGTAACCAATGTTTTAAAAACACAATCTGGATTTTGTCCTAATGCTTTTGCGACCTCAGTTCCGCTTATTGCATCTGTGTCTCCATAATAATAATGCTGATATTTAATCTTCTTACTGTCTAAAACTCTCATTACATTTGTTTTTTCGTCTTTTGCTTTCATTTTCTCTCTCCTTACGAAAATATGTCATCATTTCTCTTGTTAGGCTTATCTTTTCTTCATCGTCCGGAACATCTTTATAATTAACCCATTCTGCTACGGACAATTCATCTTCATCCATTGTAATTTTCCTATTGCCATCTAGTTTTGCAAAAAATCCCATAAGGACATTACCATCATATCCCCATGGCTGACTTTTATAATATGTTATGTCCTTAATATGCACACCTGTTTCTTCAAATACTTCCCTTGCAACTGTTTCTTCGATAGTCTCTCCTATCTCTGTAAACCCTGCAATTAATGCATACCTTTTATATTCTCTGTCTGCATATTTTGTTAATAATATTTTATCATTATCAGTTACTCCTACTATAACTGCCGGAGCGACTTTAGGGAATACCTGATTTCCACATTTAGGACATTTTAACATTCTTATTTTATCATCATGTTCCAGATTGCAACCGCATGCACCACAAAATTTATTCGACTTATACCATATATTTAAATGCCATCCTGTTGCTGCTGCCATTACTTTAGCCATTGGCTTCATTGTTCTTGTCTTAAACATTGGTACATACTCAAATCCATCAGCTTCTATTTCGTTTTTTTCATAGAAATATGAATCATTTCCTATACTAAAAAAATAAACCAAGGCCTCATCCCCCTGATTTATCTGTTTATACTTCTCATATGTTAAATATTCTATTGCTTCTGCCTTTTTAGATAACAATACCCTTCTCCCACTGTAACTTAATACATAATCATTATCTTTAGGCTTAATATTTTTATATTGATTGTTTAGTTTTGGTTCTATGTCCTGTATCATATTTACCTCAACTTTCCCTGCTTATTTTAACCGGTTATCAATCTAAGAAAAATTAATAACCGGTTATTTTAATGTTTATATTTATTATTTTGCAAATTAGTGTTTATGATATTTTCTTCCATCTTCTTCGTATTTAGGTTCACATGTAAGCTGTATTCCTAATCTCTTAAATGTCTGTTCATCTACTGATGTAAGCAATACTGTAGAATGTGCCTGACATCCTTTTAACTTATGTAACTGCTTCATCGCTACTTTTGCAACTTCACTATTTGCTGCTGTTGATGATAAAGCAATTAAAATTTCGTCTGTATGAAGTCGTGGATTCTGACTTCCTAAATACTGTGTCTTTAATGTCTGAATCGGTTCAATTGCCTGTGGTGATACCAATTTAACATCATCTTCAATTTTACCTAATTTCTTAACTGCATTTAATAAGGCTGCTGCAGATGAGCCAAGCAAATCACTTGTTTTTCCTGTAATCATTGTTCCATCTTCAAGCTCAATAGCTACTGCAGGACTACCTGTTTTTTCTTCAATTTCTTTAGCTACTTTTGCTACTTTTCTGTCATCAATAGTAACTCCTGCCTGCTGCATCAAAAGTTCTAATTTATATATGTCATCTTTTGTTTCACCATTACGTTTTTTATCGCATAAACATTTATAATATCTTCGTAAAATTTCCTGCTGTGATGCTTCACAACATACTTCATCATCCACAATACAGTTACCAGCCATATTAACACCCATATCTGTAGGTGATTTATATGGACTTTCACCTGCAATAAGTTCAAACATTGCATTAACAACAGGGAATATTTCTATATCTCTATTATAGTTAACTGTAGTCTTTCCATACGCTTCTAAATGAAATGGATCAATCATGTTTACATCATTAAGATCTGCTGTTGCTGCTTCATATGCAAGGTTAACAGGGTGCTTAAGTGGAATATTCCATATAGGAAATGTTTCAAATTTAGCGTATCCTGCTTCAATTCCTTTTTTATGCTCATGATATAACTGTGAAAGACATGTTGCCATCTTTCCACTTCCGGGACCCGGTGCAGTAATAACTACTAAAGGTCTCTCTGTTTCTATATAATCATTCTTTCCATATCCTTCATCACTTACAATATGATTTACATCGCTTGGATATCCCGGAATCTTATAATGTCTGTATGACTTAATTCCAAGTTCTTTTAATCTCTGTTGGAATAATTCTGCTGATGGCTGTCCTGCAAATTTTGTAAGGCATACACTTCCTACAAAAAGGCCAACTGACTGAAATTCGTCAATAAGTCTTAATACATCTAAATCATATGTTATTCCATAATCGCCTCTTACCTTATTTTCTTCAATGTCTTCCGCACTAATTACTATAACAACTTCTGCCTGGTCTTTTAACTGTAATAACATCTGTAATTTTGAATCAGGCTGAAATCCCGGAAGAACTCTTGATGCATGATAATCATCAAATAATTTTCCACCAAATTCTAAATATAACTTGTTTCCAAATTTTTCAATTCTCTCTCTGATATGCTCTGACTGCATTTTTAAATACTTGTCATTATCAAATCCAATTTTCATTTACTTAACCTCTACCTTTTCTAATTGACTTTAGAATAATTCCGAATTAAATTCTTATTTCTATTCAATAATTACATAAGCATCCTCTTCGGCTAATAAATCTTTTGTTTTAATCTCATTTTCCTATTCTAGCAGAAAAACATTAATAAATGAAGAGTCTATATATTAATTTATCTAAAAATAATAACAGTCCGGCCATATAGCATAAACTGTAATAATCCCTGCTATTGTATGGTCGAACTGTTTTATTTTACTTATTTGTCATAATTTTTTCTAAATCTTTTTCTGGTGTACTAATAGGTGAAATGTTATAATTTTCCACTAAATAATTCAATATATTTGGTGATATAAAAGCAGGAAGCGTTGGTCCTAAATATATGTTTTTGATTCCAAGATGTAATAATGTCAACAAAACACATACAGCTTTTTGTTCATACCATGATAAAATCATTGATAATGGCAAATCATTAACTTCACATTCAAATGCCTGTGCTAACGCAATTGCAACTTTTATAGCTCCATATGCGTCATTACACTGACCCATATCCATAATCCTTGGTAATCCATTAATATCTCCCAAATCTAAATCATTAAATCTATATTTGCCACATGCAAGTGTTAAAATAATAGAATCTTTTGGTGACTGTTTAACAAACTCTGTATAATAATTTCTTCCAACTCTTGCTCCGTCACATCCTCCAACTAAAAAGAAATGACTTATGTCTTTATTCTTAACTCCTTCAATAACCTTATCTGCAACTCCAAGAACTGTTCCATGTCCAAATCCTGTCATTACATATTTTCCACCATTTATTCCTGTCATCATTTTATCTTCTTCGTATCCACCAAGTTCAAGTGCTTTATTTATTACCGGAGTAAAATCCTTCTCGGCTCCGATATGAACCATTTCAGGATATGAAACAACTTCTGTTGTAAACACTCTATCTGCATAACTTGGTTTAACCGGCATAAGACAGTTAGTTGTAAATAATACAGGGCCTTTGATATCATCAAATTCCTTTTGCTGATTCTGCCATGCAGTTCCAAAATTTCCTTTTAAATGAGAATATTTCTTCAATTCCGGATAACCATGTGCAGGAAGCATTTCTCCGTGGGTATATATATTTATTCCCTTTCCCTCTGTCTGCTTTAATAATAGTTCCAAATCCTTTAAATCATGTCCTGAAATTACAATAAACGGTCCCTTTTCTATAGTTAATGGGACTTTTACCGGAGTAGGATTTCCATAGCTTTCTGTATTTGCCCTATCAAGTAATTCCATGCATTTTAAATTCTTTTCTCCCACTTCAAGCGCTACTGACAGAAGTTGTCCAACTTCCATATCATAAGTAATAACTGATAACGCTTTGTAAAAGAAGTCGTTCACCTCTTCATCTTCATACCCTAAAACCATGGCATGATATGCATACGCTGCCATCCCTCTTATTCCAAATAAAATAAGTGATTTTAATGAGCGGATATCCTCATCTTCATTCCACAACAAATTCATATCATAATCTTCTGTACTTCCACAAGGCATTGCGCATGTATTGCAATTAGGTGCTATGGCATTTTTTTCTAAATGAACTTTATCTATCATTTCTTTTAATGTATCATCATTAAAATTAACATTCGTTATAGTTGTAAAAAGACCTTCTATTATAATTTTGTCTGTTTCTTTTCTTTTAGGATTATGGCTTGTACTTTTTGCCAGACCGATTAACGCTCCTGTGAGTTCATCCTGCAATTTAGATGTATCCGCTGACTTACCACACACTCCCATTGCTCCTGTACAGCCTGTACAACCGGCTGTCTGCTCACATTGAAAACAAAACATTTTATTCATCTGATTAAATTCCTTTCTGATGTAAAATTGATACATGCAGATAGTATTATAATTCGAATAACATTTCCGTTGTTTTAACAACATTTTTCAAATAATTAATTGGCATTTTTTGCATTTGGATATATTTTTTCCATTATGGCATCATTGTAATTATCATCAACCCATATCTGCCACTGCTTTGTTGCCACTATTCCATTTTCTCTCTGGTCATATCTATGAAGCACCATGCATGTTGCAACGACATCAACACTCATAAATACAATCAATACCCATGTACATATTTTTCCCGGATTTACAGGAATTTTTTCAATTATTGCTGATAATTTAGGGTAACATATTTTAAACCATACAACTGCTGCCATTCCCCAGAAGAAGCAATATAAAAGATTTATTCTTCCTCCTAAGTTAAATGGTATTTTGCTGTAATCCCAAAATATCTTTCCAAATATAATTTCGGTAAATACACTACATAAATATTCGTATGCTCCCCCTAAACACGTTCCCATTATAAATAAGAAACTATCACTTTTTTCTCTATATTTATAGAGCATTGCCGTTACGATTGCAATTGCCAAGCCCCACACTATACTGAACTGTCCCCATATTACACTGCTTCTTCTCATCCATACTCCTGCTGTAACCCTGCAAAATATTGTTTCAGTTACATCTCCAAGAAATGAGCCGATAAAAAACAGTAATGCAATTTTATAAAAATCACATCCCCTTGCAAATACACTCTTATCCTTTTCCTTTTTCTCTACTTTAGAAGATTTTGGATAAGCTTTATCTATACGCAGATTTATTCTTTTGGCAATCCATTTTTCAAGTTTTAAACTAATTTCCGTAAATTTATTATTTGCTTCAATTATTTTATCTACGCCTTTACCTTCAAATTTAATAATAATTGAAGAAAATACTATATCTGCAATAAGGCATCCTGTTATAATCCATAAAATTATATGCATTAAAAGTTCCGGAAATAATTTGTACAAATCAAGTAACAGACTATCTCCAAACTTAACAACTATGTATCCTAGCACGCCCCATACTGCTGCCATTGGAACGCATACATATCCTTCAAAATTCCATTTAACATCTGAATAATCCCACCATTTTTCGTGGTATATTTTTTCAACTAAATGTCCACCAAACCATTCAACAACAGATGCATATATAGCTGCAAATAAAATCAACCAAATTCCTGTAAGTTCGTGTAATGTTGTTGATATTAAAACTGCACTGATACCATATATAATACAAAATGGTCCATTTATAAGACCTCTGTTAACTACTTTTCTTTCCTTTATTGTTGCAAATACTGTTTCTAGAATCCATCCTAAAAATGAATAACTTAAAAACAGCCACATAAGTTCATATACTGACAGATTGTCCATATTACTTTCTCCTTAGTTCTCCCTAAATTTATCCTTGTGATATATGTCTGTAAAAATCTATCACATATACCAATTCTTTACCATGAATATCCTTATTTAAGAATCACTTCCATCTGTGTTTCCTTTACAAACATTCCCACCTTTTCATAAAATGCACGGGCATTATCATTTCCTTCCCATACATTTAACGTAACATCATAACATCCTATTGATTTAGCATATTCAAGAACATATTTATACAAAATTGTTCCAATATGTTTTCCTCTGCAATTTTCGTCTACACACAAATCATCAATATGTAATGTTTTAAAATCAACCATATTTGTACTAAAAGGTTGTTTTTTTATTACACAAAATGCATAACCTACAACTTCATCATTATCTATAGCTACAAATACCGGTGTTTCATCATTTTGAAATATATTAGTTAGTTCTTCCCTTGTATACTTTGTTGTACCTGATATAAATATGTCAGGTCTTAACTTCGCATGTAATTCGAGTACCTCACTTAATAATATGCTCACTTTATCAATATCTTTAATTTCTGCTCTTCTAACTGTAATATCCATTGTACTTCTCCTTATGGCTTTTACTCTTGCACAAATGCCCATTAAATAAAAATATTTCTCTGACACTTGTATCTGTCTGCAGAATATAAATAATTAATACTTTTTCTACATACTTTATATAATACAACAATATATACATACATTTCTACCTATTTATTAAGACTTTGTATTTTTCTCCTATCAATCCTCTTCATAAACACACACGCAATAACACATGATACTGCCTCTGCTATCGGAAATGTCATCCATACTAACCATATGCAGCTTATATCTTTTATTGCAATTAAAGAAAATCCCCATGCAACAGGAAGAACAAATAAGAACTGTCTGCATATTGAAATAAATAGTGATTCCATGCCACCTTCAAGTGCCTGAAATATTCCCTGAAAAGCAATATTTGCACCTGCAAATACAAAACTTATAGAAATTACTCTTATCGCACTAACGCATAATTGTTGCGTAACACCTGACAACCCAAATATCTTAGCAAATGGATTTGCAAAAATTTCCAGCACAACAGTTCCTACAACCATTATAATTAAAGTATAAATCAAACCATATTTTATTCCGTCCCTAACTCTTTCTTTACTTCTCATTCCATGATTAAATGATACTATCGGAGTAATTGCATCTCTTAAGCCAAATGCTGCAAACAAAATAAACTGTTGAATTTTATAGTACAATCCATATGCAGTAACTGCTGTTTCACTTATTCTAACAAGTATTATATTTAATCCGTATGTCATAAATGACATTAATGCCTGAGCTATGATTGCAGGTAAACCAATCATATATATCTCTTTTATTATTTTTGCTGATGGTTTTAAATTTTTAATTATTCCTTTTATTTCGACATTAAATTTTATATGGAAAGCAATCGCTGTTAAAACTGACACTACCTGACCTATAACAGTTGCATATGCCGCGCCTGCGACTCCCATTTCAGGAATTCCTAGCAAACCATATATTAAAATAGGGTCTAAAATCATATTTGTTACAGCCCCTAGTATTTGTGCTATCGTTGAATATAATGAGCGCCCTGTTGCCTGTAGCATTTTTTCAAATATTGAAAAGAACACTATTCCTATAGATAAAGTACAGCATATTTTCAAATATTGTATTGCCATATTTTTTATTAATTCATTACTTGTCTGTGTAGATACATAGAAATCTGCTCCAAATATTCCGAAAACAAGAAATATTAAATAAATTATTGTTCCTAAAAATATTGTATTTCCTGCTATCATAGATGCTTTTTTCAGATTTCCACTCCCTAAATTTTTCGAAAGCAATGCATTCATTCCGACACCTGTGCCTATTGCAATCGCAACCATCATCATCTGAACAGGAAACGCCAATGTTAAGGCATTCAAAGCTGCTTCTCCATTTTCATGCATATTGGATACAAATGCACTGTCAACAATATTATACACAGCCTGTAACACCATCGATAAAATCATAGGTGCTCCCATTGTCAGCATCAATTTGTTTACCTTCATCGTCCCCATTTTGTTTGCTTCCTTGTTTTCTTCCACTTTTCCCTTTACCTCCTATTATTTTATATTTTGTTATACACAAGGCTTCGTCATATATAACCACCTCGAATTTGCTTCGCTTCTGAATGATTATACATTCACCACCTGCCATTATTTTTTTGCAATCAAAAAGCTAATGGTATTTGGCTCATTGTATATAACAAAAGAGCGCAAATCCATATCTGGATTTACGCTCTTAGCCACTCGATTCGTTTGATATTTTAGCAAATTTCTTTTTAAATTTCAAAGGCTTTTTTTAATATATAACGATTAAAAATTAAGTAATTTTGATTTTTTGCTTATAATTGTTCCTTCTTTTTTGTTTTTCTTCCATTATATCAACAATCTGCTTTTTGCTTAATACTATCATTTAGCAAGCACCTCATAAGCTTTCATATTTTGTTTAATAAAAAACAATATTATTTTCTACTAATTTATCTCCCTCATATACCAATTTTAATGAAAAGAATCTTTTCTCATCATTTAACAGTAATTTCAAAAATATTGCATCACCTTCCCACGTTGGCAGGTTAGGTACTTCGCTTTTATCTACCCATTTAAGTTCTCCTTCATCACATTCAATTATGTTTCCTATAAACTTATCTGCTGTAAATAAGCACATGGTTTCCGATTCACATTCATCACTGATAAATGTTACAATTCCTCTAAATTTATATGAAGTAAGTGTTAATCCTGTTTCCTCTTTTACCTCTCTTACAAGACATTCTTCCGGTGATTCCCACTCGTTAGCATGTCCACCTACTCCTATCCACTTGTTTTTATTAATATCTTCTTTCTTTTTCACACGATGAAGCATCAAATATTTTCCATCATTTTCTATATAACAAAGAGTTGTCATCTGCATAATTCTACCCTCACTTTTTTATATAAATATGAGCCATCTTTCGATGGCTCATAAAAAATTTATCCTTCATTTTCCATATTGCTAAGCTTTGCTGCCTGGTCTGCTGCTATACAGTTATCGATTATTTCATCAAGATTTCCATTCATTATTTCATCTAATCTATGTGATGTAAACTTAATTCTATGATCTGTTACTCTTCCCTGTGGGAAATTGTAAGTTCTTATTTTTTCTGAACGATCACCGGTTCCTACCTGACTTCTTCTTGCTGCTGATTCAGCATCCTGCTTCTTTTGAAGTTCAAGTTCGTATAATCTTGCTCTTAATACTTTAAGTGCTTTATCCTTATTTTTTAACTGTGATTTTTCATCCTGACATGAAATAACAATTCCTGTTGGAATATGTGTAAGTCGTACAGCTGAATCAGTTGTATTTACACACTGACCACCGTTTCCTGATGCTCTAAACACATCAAATTTACAATCATTCATATCGATTTCTACATCTACTTCTTCTGCTTCGGGCATAATTGCAACAGTTGCTGTTGATGTATGAATTCTTCCACCTGATTCAGTTACCGGAATTCTCTGTACACGATGTACTCCACTTTCATATTTCAACTTAGAATATGCACCCTGACCGTTAATCATAAATACAACTTCTTTAAATCCACCTAAACCATTTTCATTTAAAGAAATCATTTCTGTTTTCCAACGATTCTTTTCTGCATACATACAATACATTCTGTAAAGTTCAGCAGCAAATAACGCAGCTTCATCTCCACCTGCACCGCCACGGATTTCTACAACAACGTTTTTATCATCATTTTCATCCTTTGGTAAAAGTAAAATCTTTAACTGCTGTTCCATTTCTTCAACTTTTGCCTTAGCTTCATTTAATTCTTCTTTAGCTAATTCACGCATATCTTCGTCATTTTCTTCTTCAAGAATTAAAAGACTGTCTTCAACATCCTGCTTAGCCTGTTTATATGTCTTATACGCTTCAACAATTGGTGCTAAGTCACTTTGCTCTTTCATTAATTTTCTAAAATTATTCTGGTCATTTGCCACGCTTGGATCGTTTAACATTTCTAATATTTCATCAAATCTTTCCAATATACCGTCTAATTTATCAAACATTCTCTTCTCCTTTTCTCGCAATCACAACTCTGTCATTTTCTGACAAATCTTTATATACATTAATATCTTTAAAATTATACTGCTTCAAAATATCGGGAACTGTTTTTCCCTGATCATAACCAATCTCATAAAAAATCATCCCGTCATCTGACAAATATTCATTTAACTTTTCCGATATTTTTTTATAAAATATCAATCCGTCTTCATCACCATCTAAAGCCATCATCGGTTCATGATTTTTTACTTCTTCCATAAGCGTTTCAATATCACTTTTTCTTATGTATGGCGGATTTGATACAATTATATCATATTTACCTGATACATTTTCAAATAAATCTGATTCAATAAATGTAACTTTTGCATCTAACTGCTTTGCATTATCAATTGCAACTTTTAATGCATTTTGGGACAAATCTACTGCTGTTACATCTACATTTTCAGCAAGTTTTTTTATTGAAATCGCTATGCATCCTGAGCCGGTACACATATCTAATACTTTAACTTTCTTGCCTTGAATCTTTTGTTTTAAATAATTTAAAACCATTTCAACTAAAAGTTCCGTATCCTGTCTTGGAATCAATACATCTTCATTCACATTAAATGATAATCCCATAAATTCCTGCTTACCGGTTATGTGCTGTAAAGGAATCTTATTACAACGCATATCTATAAATTTAAAAAACTTATCTGCATCCTCTTTATTAACTAATCTTTGAGGATTGATAAAATACTGTACTCTTGTAATCCCTAAAACTTCTTCTGCTAAAAGCCACGCATCAACAGTTGCATCCAAATCAGATGCTTTCTGCAATTTTTCTATTCCATCTTTTATCAAATCTTTTAATTCAAATTCAGTTGACATCTTCTTCTCCTGAAATTTCATCCAAAACTTCTATTCCATTGCTTTTCAAATAATCTTTCCAGTCAAAGACTTCCTCAACTGCCTTAATTGCGACTTCAATCATATCATCAGTTGGTTCTTTAGTTGTTATTTTCTGCATCCATATTCCGGGTTTACTTATTAAATTAACAATAAAATTATCGCTACTACCTGCTAATCGGATAATCTCATATGAAACACCTGCAATTACAGGTATTAAAATTAATCTTATTGTATATTTAATCCAAACTACATCCGAGCGAATGAAGATAAAGAACAAAATACTAATTATCAAAACTATCAACATAAAGCTTGTTCCACATCTTTTGTGAAATCTCGAACTTTCTCTTACATTTTCTACAGTTAATATTTTTCCATTTTCAATACAGTTAATACATTTATGCTCTGCTCCATGATACATAAATGTCCTTCTTATGTCTTTCATTAATGATATTAACAGCATATATCCGATAAAAATAACCATCTTGGCTATTCCTTCTATTACTGGAACCTGTCTGTTTCCTATTCCCGGAACAAATCTTTCAAACATATCCGCTATAAATAACGGTAACATCATAAATATTAATACTGAAAATATAATAGAAACTGCTACTACACATCCCATTATTACATTCTCAGCTTTCTCACCAAATTTATTAATAAGCCACAATTCTAATTTGCCCGGCTCTTCTTCTTTTTCATCCTCATCTTCAAAAAAAGATGCTGAATATGTAAGAGATTTTATTCCAAGCACTAAGGAATCAATAAAACTAAACACTCCTCTGATAAAAGGAGCTCCCAAAATTTTGTTTTTCTGTGAAGCACTTTTATATTGCTTCTTTTCTACCTCAATTGTATTATCACTTTTTCTTACAGCTACAGAATACCAGTCCTTATTTCTCATCATGATTCCTTCTATAACTGCCTGTCCTCCTATTCCGGAAGAACCTAATTTATTTTTATTTTTCATAAATGTCCTCATTCATTATAATCGCACAAATAAAAATATTAAATATCCCTATTTTCATAATCAGATTATGCTTCTAACCTGCATATCTTTACATAAGAAAATAGGTTGAGAACAAAAATTCCCAACCTGTTATCCTTAATACTTACTGAATACCATATTTCTTATTAAACTTATCAATTCTACCACGAGCTGAAACTGCTTTCTGCTGTCCTGTGTAGAATGGATGACATGCTGAACAAATTTCAACATGAATATCTGACTTAGTTGAACCTGTTACGAATGTGTTACCACAGTTACATGTAACGGTTGCCTGCTGGTAATCTGGATGGATTCCTTCTCTCATTACATTCACCTCTTCATTTCCTTAAATTAAATTTTATGCTTATTGGCAACGCCAATCCGTTTTAACTCAATAGCCTAGTCATTATAGCATATGCTTTTACTATTAGCAACCTTTTTTTATTAAATGTCGCTTTATTGTCGATTTATTTTATAATGATTCGACAAAAATCACGTGAATCTGTGGGCTCCAGCAGAATTTGTTGGTCCATCATTATTTTTTATTTTTGAAATTTTTGAAATAAATTCTTTATTATTTTTTGTTCTATAGAATAAATTAATTATTCTTTCTGCCGCGTCTTCTTTCTTCATTCCATTAATTTCTTTTCTTATTACATAAGATGCTCCTAATTCTTCACTATCTAATAATAAATCTTCTCTTCTTGTACCTGACTTAATTATATCAATAGCCGGGAATACTCTCTTCTCAGATAATTTTCTATCAAGAACCAATTCCATATTACCTGTTCCCTTAAATTCTTCATATACAACATCATCCATCTTACTTCCTGTATCTACTAATGCTGTAGCTAGAATTGTCAGGCTTCCACCTTCTCTCATATTTCTTGCTGCACCAAAGAATCTCTTTGGCATATGAAGTGCTGCCGGATCCAAACCACCTGATAAAGTTCTTCCACTTGGCGGTACAGTCATGTTGTATGCTCTTGCAAGTCTTGTAATACTATCCAATAAAATTATTACATCATTTCCATGTTCAACTAATCTTTTTGCTCTTTCGATTACCATTTCCGAAACACGTTTATGATGCTCAGGTAATTCATCAAATGTAGAATAAATTACCTCTACATTCTCCCCTTCAATTGCTTCTTTTATATCTGTAACCTCTTCAGGTCTTTCATCTATTAATAAAATAATCATTTTCATTTCAGGATTATTAGTCTGAATTGATTTTGCTACCTGTTTTAAAAGGGTTGTCTTACCTGCTTTTGGTGGAGACACAATCATTCCTCTTTGTCCCTTTCCAATTGGGCTGATAATATCAACTATTCTCATTGCCATATTTTCAGATGGTGTTTCCAAATGAAGTCTGTTATTAGGGAATATAGGAGTTAAATCTTCAAAATTTGGTCTGGAAATAACTTTTTCCAATGATTCATCATTTACTTTATCTAAATAATAAAGAGCTCCAAACTTTTCTGATTCTCTCTTTGCTCTTACTTTTCCTTCTAATATATCTCCTGTTTTCAAATTAAATCTTTTAATCTGTGATGGTGCCACATAAACATCATCATCTCCAGGCATATAGTTATCACATCTGATAAATCCAAATCCATCCGGCATAACTTCAAGTATTCCTGATTTAAAATCTCCTTCATCTGTTGGCTGAGGATCTCTCTTTTCAGTTTTTTGCACCTTCTGTACCGGTTTATTTTCATTTTTAGAATGTGTTTTTATTATTCTATGTTCAGTCTTTCCTTCCGATTTATGTGAATTCTTTTTCTCTGTCTTTAACTCTTTATGACTTTCTGAATTTTTTTCTTTATTTTCTGACTTTTTTTTCTTTACTTCCTTTTCAGGCTTATCTTCTTTTTCTTCAGTACTTACTTCTGCTACCTGTATATTTTCTTTATTTTCATTATCAACTTCTTCTTTTTTGGCAGCTTCAGTCTGCTTTTTCTGATTTCGCTCATTCACTTCCAAAATCATATCTACTAACTGTTGTTTTCTTAACTTTGTTACACTTTTAATCCCATTTTCCTTTGCAATGGCTCGTAATTCGCTCACTGGTAATGACTGCAACTTTTCTCTCATAAATGCACCAGTCCTTTCACTATCTATCTGTTCAATATTTATTATTAAATCCGGGAAATGTGTGGGAAACCCACTTGAGTCTAGATTCTGTTTTTATATTAACACATCTTTTTTAAAAATAATAGTGTAATTTTTAAAAATGTGTTATGCTTATAAACAGGTGTTTAAATGTATTTTTTACTACTATACTTCAGACACCTGATTTTATGTATATGTTTAAAATATACATTTATTACTATTTATATTATATTTGGAGGTTATTATGACAACAGATGAAAAAGCTTTAAAGCTCCACGCTGATTTAGTAGGTAAAATCAGTACAGAAGCAAAATGTAAAATCAAAACACGTGAGGATTTATCAATTGCATATACACCGGGTGTTGCTAAACCTTGTGTTGAAATTGCTAACAATCCGGAAGATGTTTATAAATACACAATGAAGGCAAATACAGTAGCCGTAGTTTCAGACGGAAGTGCTGTTTTAGGTTTAGGAAATATTGGCCCTTACGCTGCCATGCCTGTTATGGAAGGTAAAGCTGTTCTTTTTAAAGAATTCGGTGATGTAAATGCCGTTCCAATTTGTCTTGACACACAGGATACACAGGAAATCATTGACACTGTTGTTAGAATTGCTCCCGGATTCGGTGGTATTAATCTTGAAGACATTTCTGCTCCAAGATGTTTTGAAATAGAAAGTAAACTTAAAGAATTATTAGACATTCCTGTATTCCATGATGATCAGCACGGAACAGCAATCGTTGTTCTTGCCGGTATTATCAACGCTTTAAAAGTTGTCGGAAAGAAAAAAGAAGATTGTAAGGTAGTTGTAAATGGTGATGGTTCTGCCGGTATTGCAATTTCAAAATTATTATTAAAATATGGTTTTAAAGACCTTACAATATGCGGTTTATACGGAATATTATCAGATGATGTTAAAGATTTAAACTGGGCTCAAAAGGAAATGGCTCAGGTAACTAACCTTGAAGGAAAAAATGGTGTTCTTGCCGATGCAATGGTTGGTGCAGATATATTTATTGGTGTATCAGCTCCAAACATCGTAACTAAGGAAATGGTTTCTTCAATGAACAAAGACGCTATTATATTTGCAATGGCAAATCCTACACCTGAAATTATGCCTGACCTTGCTAAAGAAGCAGGTGCAAGAGTAGTTGGTACAGGACGTTCTGATTTTCCAAATCAGGTTAACAATGTTGTTGCCTTCCCTGGAATTTTCAAGGGTGCTCTTGAAGGTCGTGCAAAGCAGATTACTGAAGAAATGAAATTAGCTGCTGCTAATGCAATTGCTTCTCTCGTTCCTGATGACCAGTTAAGCGAAAACTTTATTTTACCTGAAGCCTTCAATCCTGAAGTTGCCGAAGTAGTAAGCAAAGCCGTAAAAGAAAACATATAACACCAGATTCAAAAAAAGACTGCGTTCATGCTTGCATGAAAACGCAGTCTTTTTTATGAATCGCCAAAATATGAGAAAATAGCCCGATAGGGTGGTTTTCGAATATTTTGTAGAATTGCGAGAGTTCGAAGAACGTAGCAATTCGTGTTATATATTTATATAAGAATATTCATAGTCCGATAGAACTGTTTTCTCATATATTTTGTAGAATTGCGAGAGTTCGAAGAACGTAGCAATTCGTGTTATACGTTGAACTGTGCCATATACAAATTATAATATGCACCTTTCTTTTCCAATAATTGTCTATGATTTCCTTCTTCTATTATCTTTCCATTATCAACAACAAATATTCTATCTGCTCTCTTTATTGTAGATAATCTGTGTGCAATTACAAAAGAAGTTCTTCCACTCAACAATTTATCAATCCCTTTTTGAACTATTAATTCTGTTTTTGTGTCTATACTTGATGTTGCTTCATCAAGTATAAGTATTTTAGGTTTTGAAACCATTGTTCTTGCCAATGCTAAAATCTGTTTCTGACCTATAGATAATCCTCCACCACGTTCTAATAACTCGGTATCATATCCTTTATCTAGCTTCATTATAAATTCATGAGCATTAACAGCTTTAGCTGCTTCGATTATTTCTTCATCTGTTGCATCTAATTTTCCATATCTTATGTTATCTTTGACAGTTCCTGAAAAAATAAAATTTTCCTGCGTCATTGTTCCAACCTGTTTTCTAAGGCTTTCTATCGAAACATCTTTTACATCATAACCATCTAACAACACTCTTCCTTCATTTGCATCATAAAATCGACTGATAAGATTTATTATAGTTGATTTTCCTGCTCCTGTAGGTCCAACTATCGCTATCGTTTCTCCCGGTTTAATAACAAAGCTTACATCATCTAATACTTTTTCTTCATCATATCCAAATGTAACATGGTCAAATGTAACTTCACCCTTTATATCAGGTAAATCGACAACACCTTTCTCATCCTCTATTTCAGGCTTTGTATCTAAAATTTCAAATATTCTTTCTGCTCCTGCAATATTTGTTGTTATCTGATTATAGAAATTGCTTAAATTATTAATAGGCTGCCAAAACATATTAATATATGTTCCAAATGCCAAAAATGTACCTACAGAAATATTTTCATCTTTCAATACAACAATTCCTATAAAATATAATGCAACACATCCAAATCCCCATGAGAAATCAATAACAGAACCAAAACAGTCACTTAATCTTACAGCTGATCTGAATGATGATTTATGTTCATTTAGTAACTCATCAAATGTTTCTTCTGTTTCTTTTTCAGCAGTAAAACTATGAATTATTTTCATTCCCGACATATCTTCATGCAAAAACGCATTTAAATTAGAAGATTTTTTTCTAAAAGTCTGCCATCTTGGATGAGCCTTAACCTGTATCATTGTTATTGCAATTGCCATAAAAGGTGTACTTATAAGTGCTGCTACTGCAAGTTTTGGATTCTTAGAAAACATAATAATAACAACTGCACATACTGTAATAAAATCAGGTATTAATGTTGTTACACAATTTGACAGCACATCTTTTAAGGAATTTATATCTCCGATAATCCTAGATAATATTTTTCCTGTAGGTCTACTATCAAAGAACTTAAATCCAAGTTTTTGTATATGAGTATATAATTCCTGCCTAATTGTAAGTAATATCTGATTACACATTTTAGCCATTATATACATTCTAAGTTTAATGGCAAATGTTGCAATTAAATTAATAATTAACGCTATAATTAATAATTTGTATAAGCCTATATAGTCTTTATTTCCAATATGATTATCTATTGCTGACTCAATTATTAGAGGGTTTATTAAACTTACAACTACACAATATCCCATAAGTATCAAAACTAACACTATTGTCCACTTGTATTTTAACAAATACAAAAGCAATCTTTTAAGAGTTTGAAGTTTACTCTTTTCTACGCTTTTTTCATCTTCTTTATATGAATTATAAGCCATTCACTTCACCCCCTTCTACATCACCATATTGAGATTGATATGTTTCATAATAAAGGCCATGTTTTTCTAACAACTGCTGATGCTTTCCTCTCTCAGCGATAATTCCATCTTTGAGAATTATAATTTCATCAGCATTTTTCACAGCACTAATTCTATGGGCTATTATAACCTTTGTAACACCATCTAATTTCCTTAATGCTTCCTGAATCTGTTGCTCTGTTTCCATATCCAGTGCTGATGTAGAATCATCTAATATCAGTATTGGATTTTTCTTTGCAAATGCTCTCGCTATGCTGATTCTCTGCTTATGTCCTCCCGACAGTCCAACACCTCTTTCACCTATTACAGTATTGTATTTATTTTTCATTTTAGTAGCAAATTCACTTACCTGTGCATTATTTGAAGCTATCTCTACTTCTTCCTCACTTATGTAGTCCTTTTTACCAAGTTTGATATTTTCAGCTATTGTGTCGGAAAATAAAAATACATCCTGCATAACCTGAGAAATACTTTCTCTTACCTGACTTAGTTTCATATCCCTTATGTCAACATCATCAAGACATATTTTTCCTTTATCAGCATCATAAAATCTTGACATAAGATTAATTATTGTAGATTTTCCCGACCCGGTTTCTCCCATAATTCCAAGTGTTTCTCCAGGTTGTACTTCAAAAGAAACATCTCTTAATATATGTTTTCCTTCTTTTCCATATGCCACATGGTCAAAAGTAATCTTACCCTTAACCTCATCAAGAATTATAGGATTTTCTTTTTCTTTGATTGTTGGTACTTCATTATAAATTTTCTTTAATTTTCTATTAGATGCAATTGCTGATGAGAAACTATTTGTAAGCCATCCAAGCATTTCCATCGGCCACACTATATTATTTGAATATTCTACCATTGCAGCCAATTGTCCCAAAGACATTCTTCCATCAATAACAATTTTCCCGCCTGCGAGTAATGTTAATAGCGGTAAAATTTTTGTTACTACAGAAAAATAAGGATAATATTTTACAAATACTTTTGACTGCTTCATATTCAATTCATAATATCTGTTGTTATGATTCAGAAATTTTTCTATTTCATATTTTTCTCTGGCAAATGCCTTAACTGTTCTGACTCCTGCAAGATTTTCTTCCGCAACAGTATTTAACTCGGCATTTTCTTCGCTTATTTCCTCATACACTGCTCCTAGTTTTCTTTCCATAATTAAAGCAATACATCCACAAAAAATCATGGCTACTGTAGGTATAATCGCAAGTTTAACGTTTGTTGTATACATGCAAAATAATACTATTGATGTATGTATTACCACTTCAATCAACAGCATACTTACATAGCTTAATCCATCCCAGATTTTATCAACGTCATCCTTAATTCTTGACATCAATTCACCGGTATCCGTTCTATCAAAGAAATCCTGGCTCAATTTCTGTGTATGTATAAATAAATCTTTTCGCATAGAACTTGCTATATCAGAACCTAAGCAGTCAAATGTATATTCTTTTATATATTGAAATACCGCTCTTCCTACGCCTATTGCCAAAATTCCTGCAAGTAAATATTTTAATTTGCCTATCTGTCCACCTACAATAACATCATCAATAATATGTTTTGTAAGCTGCGGTGACATTAAATCAAGACTTACTGCAAGAATCATCGAGCCTATTGCCAAAATATATCTAAGTTTATTTTTCCATATATATGCAGATAATTTTTTCACTTCTCCTCCTTTTTATCAGTAGATCTTTTATGTAATTGCAACTCCTCTTTTATAATCATTTTAATGAAGTAAGATTATAAACTCTGAATGATATTGTACTCTTTAAAAATTTTAACGCTTCACAATATTTATGTTATCTTCTTCCGATACAGGAATCACAATGCACTTTTGTCCTTCAATTAATTGGGTTCTTATTTCATCTTTCTTATCACCTGAAACTCTTACAAAAATTTCATTATCATCTGTCTCCTGTGTTTCTTCTTCGTCATTGTTAATTGTGCTATTTGCAATAGTTTCATTTGCTTCTTCTAACTTTGCTGTAAGTTCTTCCACTTTTGCTGTAAGTTCAATCTTTTCCTTCTTCTCAGCACTTTGTTTCACAATTTTTTGGTCAACAATATTTTCTGCTTCAGGTAATTCTTCACCTAATGTATGCACAAATTCTTCCGCGATACTCTGCGCAACACTTCCCATTACGCCACTTTCAGTAATAACCTGCGCAACAACTTCTTCTGTTAATTTTTCTTCCGGTTTTTCTTCTATTACATCTGCCAAATTTTCATTAACTTTGATCAACACCTCTTTATGGTCATCTTCAGGTACATGCTCTAATAACAAATTATTAAAAATAACCTGTTTTTCTGCATTTGTATGTTTGCTTTCACATCCTAAAATATTATTTACCAATTCTTTATGTGGTTCTTTTGCATCCTTTGAATAGAACATAACATTATGTATATCCGTACTTCTATCTGTAAATGCCGGAAATAAAAATCCGCTTTCCGGAAGTCCGACAATCCAGTCCCTGTCTACTGTTCCAATTCTATTCTCGTCTTTTCTGTATCCAAGTCCCGGTTTACTTAAAGCCACAGGACATATTGAGCATATGATATATTCAAATATCTCTTCTGACTCATCTAACTTATTATTGTCTGTTGTTTTTGTCATTACATCATAAACATCATGGAATAATAAAATTAGATAATTTCCTGTATGTTCATAATTTTCTATTACCATATCATAAAATGACTCAAGCATTTCTTCATTCTTTAACTGACTTGACTTAATTGCCATAAGACTTTGCTGATGTCCTCCCGGTTCCTCTTCAGCTAATGGAAATTCATATTCCATTAAATTATTGCCTATTGTACCTGACAATGTTTTCTTGGCAATTTCAAGGTATTTATAAAATTCTTCTTCCTCTAATCCCAAGAAATTTTCATCTATATTTACAATCTTATTTTTTTCTCCATCCACATAACATCCTGTCATTTTTGTAAATGTACAGCCATCTTTTGTCATTCTTCTTTTTAATTCTAATATTCCTTTTTTATCCATCTCTCTATTACCATCTAATTATTAATTTTCTTTACAACCAACTCTTTGTTTTTATTTGTAGTTGTCTTTCTATTTAAATAATTACTATTCCTTTCTCTCTTTTTGTCTTAAGTGCATCAATTAACATCGTTTCAAATTATTATACATTTTTATTTATAGTCTATATAAATTTAATACCTATTTTTATTCACTACTCATTTTAATTCATAGTCTTTTTAGCGTATAATTCATATGAACATGATATACATTATTTTTTCTTTACAACAAAACTGACAAAATAGCCAAAGGCTATTTCGTCAGTTTTGTTATAACCATTTCATATATTTCCTGACTTGCATCTTTCCATTTAGCACACATTTTCGCAGCGCTTTCTTTATTTGGTACAGTCAGATTTATTTCAATTAATGTGCTTGCATCTTCATTTACCTGACAATGCACAATATAATCTCCATCATTTACTCTGTAATAGTCAGAAACTGTTCCGACTTCATTTCTAAGTTCATACTTATTTGTTATCAAAAAAGTATCCATATCATCAATTATTGCATTAGGAATTTTATTTTCAAAAAATTTTAAACTTTCTCTTCCTTCTGATGTTAAATGATAATATGATGTATTTCTTACTGTATCCGAAAACACGAAATTATTTTCGCATAACTCATTTATCGATTCCTGTAATGAAAAGTAATTCGTATACTCATTTTCTAAGAAAAATTCTGAAATCTGTGAATTTGTTAACGGAAAATCAACCTTATTAAGCATGTATAAAATCATTAATTTATACAATGTAGCCGAATCCATTGCCATTTCTTATCTACTCCTTTGTAATCTGATCTATGATATCCCATATTTCATCTCTTCCCTGTTTTGTCTGAGCTGAAAAAGGAATAATAATTGTTCCCGGTTCCACGTTAAGTTTTTCCTTAATTATCTTTACATTTTTCTGAACCTGGCTTCTTTTTATTTTGTCCAGCTTTGTTGCAATAATAATCGGATAGAACCCATTTGCCAAGATCCATTCATACATTTCTACATCATTAGTTGACGGTGCATGTCTAATATCTACCAATAAGAACACACATTGTAACTGCTTAGAGTTTCTCAAATATCTTTCAATTAACTTTCCCCATTTTGCCTTAACTTCTTTTGATACACTTGCATATCCATATCCGGGCAAATCAACATAATATAATTCATCATTAATATTATAGAAATTAATTGTTTGTGTTTTTCCAGGCTGTGAAGATGTTCTAGCCAATGATTTTCTATTCATTAACGCATTTATCAATGATGATTTACCTACATTTGATTTACCGGCAAAAGCTATTTCAGGTTTATCATTGTCCGGAATTACGCTTGTAACTCCACAAACTTTTTCTAATTCTACACTCTTTATTATCATGTTGATTTACCTTTCTATTTATATGTCGTTATTATTTAACTAACGCCTGTTTCAATACTTCAGTCATTTCTGAAACATATACTATTTTTAGTCTATCAGTAATTTCAGTTGAGAATTCTTCTACGTCAGTTTTATTTTTCACCGGCACAAGTATTTTTTTCATTCCCGCATCTTTTGCTGCCAACAATTTTTCTTTAAGTCCACCTATAGGAAGAACCTTTCCTCTAAGAGTAACCTCACCTGTCATTGCTAAATATCTGTCTACAGGAATATTTGCAATGGCTGAAACTATTGCTGTTGACATAGTTATACCCGCTGATGGTCCATCTTTTGGAACTGCACCTTCCGGAATATGCATATGTATATCATTCTCTTTAAAGAATTTACTGTCAACGCCATATTCTTTGGCAACACTTTTTGCATAACTAAGCGCAATCTGTGCTGACTCTTTCATAACATCGCCTAGATTTCCGGTTAAAACCAGTATTCCTTTTCCAGGCATTGTATTTACTTCTATCTGTAATGTGTCTCCACCTACACTAGTCCATGCAAGTCCTCTAACAATTCCAATTTCATTCTTTTCATTTGCTTCATCCTGGCGGAATTTTTCTTTTCCTAAATATTTAGTAATATTTTTCGATGTTACTTTAATACTTTTCTTTTCTTTTCCAACTATTATCTTAGCTGCTTTTCTGCAAATTTTTGCAATTGTTCTGTCAAGACTTCTGACACCTGCTTCTTTTGTATAATATTTTATAATTTTATTTATTGCTTCATCAGATATTGTAAGTTGTGATCTTTTCAAACCATTTTGCTCTAATTCTTTCTGAATTAAATGCTCTTTAGCAATATGGAATTTTTCATTATCTGTATAACTTGATACTTCAACTATTTCCATTCTGTCTAAAAGCGGTCTTGGAACAGTTGACAAATCATTAGCTGTTGCAATAAACATTACTTTCGATAAATCCAAAGGCACTTCCAAATAATTGTCTCTGAATTTAGAATTTTGTTCTGAATCTAACACCTCTAACATTGCTGCTGCCGGATCACCATGAATACTTTGACCTAATTTGTCAATTTCATCAAGTAAAATAAGAGGATTAGCTGTATTTGCCTGTCTGATAGCAGTTGCAATTCTACCAGGCATAGCTCCAACATATGTTTTCCTGTGTCCTCTTATCTCAGACTCGTCTGTAACTCCTCCTAAACATATACGGACATATTTTTTATTTAATGCCTCTGCAATTGAGCGCACAATTGATGTCTTACCTGTACCCGGAGGCCCTACTAAGCAAACAATTGGACTTTCGCCTTTATCTTTTGTTAAAACCCTTACAGATAGAAATTCGAGCATCCTTTCCTTTACATCTGTAAGTCCATAATGATCTCTGTTTAAAATTTTCTCAGCATCTTCTACATTTTGATTTTCTTCCGTGCAGTTATTCCATGGCATATCCAACATAGTTTCAATATAATTTCTTAATACATTACTATCTGCCGGATTACCCGCTGACATACGTAATCTTTTTATTTCTTTTAATATTTTTTCTTTTATTTCATCATCAGCATTTAACTTTTTAGTTTTTTCAATCATCTCGTCAATATCTGACGTAGCATCATTTTCGCCAAGTTCATCCCTGATGACTCTCATTTGTTCTCTTAAAATATGTTCTCGCTGATTTTTATCTATATTTGTTTTAACTTTTTCTATAATTTCAGCTTTTACCTGACTTATTTCATTTTCAATACTGAAAAATGACAAAATCACTTCATATCTTTCAAGTAGTGTATTTGCCTCTAAATATTTCTGCTTTGTTTTAAAATCCATTCGGATTCTCATAATAATCTGAAGCATTGTACCACTTAATGACTCCTGATTATCAATATTTTTTATTCCAACAGGTGTCAATTCATGATTAATACCATCATAAAGTGCTAATTCATCCTTAAGTTCTCTTAATAATGCAATTTCTCTAACCTGAGTAATTTTTTCATCCGGCTCTTTAATTATTTCAATATCGCCTTTAATACATGAATTTTCTTCATTGTAAGAATGAATTATTCCTCTTTCTTTTGCTTCAACCATCACACGCACTATCCGGTCAGGCATCTTATTAAGTTGTTTTACTTCAACAACAGTTCCTACTTTATAAACGTCATCAAAACCCGGTGCGTCTACCACCGGGTCTTTTTGTGTTACTACAAATAATTTTTCGCCTGTCGTCACAGCTTCATTCGCTGCTGCAATAGACTGTTTTCTGCTGACGTCAAAATGAACTGTCGTTCCCGGCAATATTGTTAATCCTCTAAGTGGTATTACCGGCAAATTTAACATTTCGTCTGGCATTTCTACTCCCTTACATTAAGCTGGTTGAATCTGTTCGTTCTTTGCTTTCTTATTTGCTCTTTTTATTTTCGCATCCAAATTATTTTTGTACTTTAACTCAGGATCTGCTAACTGGTTTACTACATCTTCATTAATAATGCATTCCTCGATTGTTTCATCTGAAGGTGTTTCATACATTACATCTAATACTGTCTGCTCCATAATTGCTCGCAATCCTCTTGCCCCTGTCTTTCTTTCAAACGACTTTTTAGCAATTGTCTTTAAAGCTTCATCCGTAAATGTTAATTTTACTCCATCAAGTTCAAATAACTTTTCGTACTGTTTTACAATCGCATTTTTTGGTTTTGTTAAAATTTCCACTAATGCATTTTCGTCTAATGATTTTAATGCAACTGTTACAGGCACACGTCCTATAAACTCAGGAATAATTCCAAATTTAACCAAATCCTGTGGCATTACTTCGCCAAATAACGCATCGTTATTCATTTCAGTATTATCTGTTATTTCAGAATTAAAACCAATTGCTTTCTGATCCATTCTGTTTTCAATAATTTTTTCTAATCCATCAAATGCTCCTCCACAGATGAACAAAACATTTGTTGTATCAATCTGAAGCAATTCCTGATGTGGATGTTTTCTTCCTCCCTGAGGTGGTACACTTGCTACTGTTCCCTCTAAAATCTTAAGTAATGCCTGTTGCACACCTTCACCTGAAACATCTCTAGTGATTGATACATTTTCAGATTTCTTTGTTATTTTATCTATTTCATCAATATAGACAATTCCATATTGTGCTTTTTCAATATCATAATCCGCTGCCTGAATAAGTTTAAGTAATATATTTTCTACATCTTCTCCAACATATCCTGCTTCTGTCAAAGTAGTTGCATCAGCAATTGCAAACGGTACATTAAGAATTTTTGCTAAAGTCTGTGCTAAATATGTCTTTCCGGAACCTGTTGGTCCTAACATAAGAATGTTTGATTTCTGTAATTCTACATCCAAATCATTTCCTGCCAATACTCTCTTATAATGATTGTATACAGCTACTGAAAGAACCTTTTTTGCCTCATCCTGTCCTATAACATATGAATCCAAAAATTCTTTTATTTCTTTTGGTTTAAGTAAGTTGATGTCATCTGTAACAGCACTATCCTGCGCATGGTATACCTCTTCTTCAACAATTTCTGCGCAAGTCTCTACACATTCGTCACATATATATACTCCTTCCGGGCCTGCAATCAGTCTCTTTACCTGATACTGAGATTTACCACAGAATGAGCAGCGTACATTGCTATCATCAAAATTTTTACCTGCCATCATAACCTCTTTCTAATTTTAACAATAAGGCACCACTAATGCGGTGCCTTATAAATTACATGCTATCTTGTTTCAATAACCTTATCAATCAAACCATATTCCTGAGCTTCTTTCGCTGTCATCCAATTATCTCTGTCTGTATCAGCTTCCACAACCTCAAGTGGCTGACCTGAATTGCTAGCTAAAATTTCATTTAACTTTTTCTTTGTTTTTAAAATATGCTCTGCAGCAATCTGAATTTCAGTTGCCTGTCCCTGAGCACCACCAAGTGGCTGGTGAATCATAATTTCTGCATTAGGAAGTGCGTAACGTTTTCCTTTTGTACCGCTTGATAAAAGGAATGCGCCCATACTTGCTGCCATACCGATACATGTAACTTCAACATCACACTTGATGTATTTCATTGTATCATATATAGCCATTCCTGCAGTAACTGATCCTCCCGGACTGTTAATATAAAGATGGATATCTTTACTTGGGTCCTCGGATTCAAGGAATAATAACTGTGCTACAACTATACTTGCTACAGCATCATTAATCTCTTCACCAAGAAATATAATTCTGTCTTTTAATAATCTTGAATAAATGTCATATGAACGTTCGCCTCGGCTAGTCTGTTCAATGACGTAAGGTACTAAACTCATGTGCCATACCTCCTGTTTCTGTTATTTATTTTGCAGCGTCAACTACTAACTTAGCAGCCTTCTGTACTGCGATGTCTTTCTTAATTGTCTCTTTATCAGCATCTGTTGTGAACTGCTTAATCTGATCAAGTTCCATATTGTACTGTTTAGCCATTTCTTCTAATTCTTTTTCGAATTCTTCATCTGAAACTTCGATATTTTCAGCCTTAACAACTGCTTCTAATACAAGTCTTGCTTTAATTCTTTCTTCAGCCTGTGGTGTTACCTGTTCAAGTAACATTTCAGGTGTTGAACCTGTAAACTGCATATACTGTTCAAAAGAAATTCCCTGTGACTGTATTCTCTGAGCAAAATCTTCAACCATCTGCTGTGCCTGTGCTTTAATCATCTTTTCATGGATGTCCATCTTAGCATCTTCAACGATTGCTTTAATTACATCAGCTTCTTTCTGCTGTTCTGCTTCTTCTTTCTTCTTTTCTTCAAGGTTCTTCTTAACATCTTCCTTGTATTCAGCAAGTGTATCAAATTCAGATACATCCTGAGCGAAATCATCATCTAATTCAGGAAGTTCTTTAACCTTGATTTCTTTAATATTTACCTTGAACATTGCTGGTTTTCCTGCAAGTTCTTCAGCCTGATACTGTTCTGGGAAAGTAACGTTAACTTCAACTTCGTCTCCTACTTTCTTTCCTACTAACTGATCTTCAAATGTGTCAATAAATGAATGTGATCCAATTGTTAATGGATAATCTTCACCCTTTCCACCTTCAAATGCAACACCATCAACAAATCCTTCAAAATCGATTGTTACCTGGTCTCCATTTTCCACTTCTTTATCATCTGCAGCAACTAATCTTGAGTTCTGTTCCTGAACCTTTGCTAATTCAGCATCAACTTCTTCATCTGTTACTGTTGTATCCTTAGCTTCTACTTCAATTCCTTTGTATTTTCCAAGTTCTACTTCAGGTTTTAATACTACTTCTGCTGTAAAGATAAATGGCTTTCCAGCTTCAATCTGTACTATATCGATTTCAGGCTGAGCAACGATTTCTAATTCACTTTCTGTTGCAGCATCAGCATAAGCTCCAGGAATCATGCTATTTACAGCATCTTCATAAAATACGCCAACGCCATACATCTTTTCAATCATCTTACGAGGTACTTTACCTTTTCTAAATCCAGGAATGCTGAATTTAGATTTAGATTTCTGGTATGCACTTTCTATAGCCTTTTCAACCTCTTCAGCAGGTACTTCAATTGTAAGCTTTGCA
>ERZ827117.593-NODE-593-length-40517-cov-20.074613_pt1 | contig 40517 bp, 40 predicted proteins | sample MGYA00519920_ERZ827117 | MGnify/ENA primary metagenome ERZ827117 (study PRJEB31778, sample SAMEA3449260) | human gut metagenome | biome: human gut; feature: human-associated habitat; material: faeces | place: United Kingdom | collected 2010/2012 ...
ACTTTTTGAAACGCATCGTTTTTGTTAAGCGGCACGTCTGGTTTTTCCGGATTTACAAGTGCCATTTATAATGACCATGTGTTTAATGTCTCTATAAATGGAGATGATGTACCTGCACTTATTCCGGCAGATAGTGATTTGGATATAATACTAAAAGTTGATCGTTCTCAACAAATGATAATGGAAGTGACATTCCCGATTATTGGAGAAACGGTTGAAAAAGTTATAGAGGTAGCGCAGCGTTCGACGGGAGTTGATATTTATGATTTACAAAACCGACTCGATGAAGCAAAGCAGAAATTGATTTCGTTGCAATCAAGTCCGGCTATTAAAGAATCGGAAACCATTGAAGTTCAAAATATGCTGAATGATATTACCGGGCGGTTTGATGGCGAGAAAGATAGTGATGATGGCAAAATGCATTTGCTGGCAGATTTGCGTCGAGCATTTCTTAAAATAGAAGGAGTAGAGAAAGAACATGAGTGGGATTCTATAGAAGCTGAATTAAGAACCGAATTTGACAGGTTGGAAAAGGCGAATAGTGATTTAGGGAGTAAATATGATAATCAGGTAGAGGAGCTTCGTCGTCAGACAGATGTGGTGATTTGTCAAAAGGATGTTCAGGTGGGACGGCAAGTATTAGCTGATATAAATTCTCTGTTTATTACTGTCACTTTAATTTATCAGTTGGTTGGTTTTGTACGACATTATAGTCAGAATTTTAGGCAATATGCATGGAAGGATGCAAACCGTGCCCGGCAATTGCTTAATCAAGGAATGGAAATGGTGAATAATAATCCGATGGTAGAAACTTTACATCCACTTGTCTGTGCTGTTATTGATGTGATAGATATGCCTGAAAATGAGAAACCGGAGTTCTAACTATTGTTATTGAATATGCCTATATTGAGTAAAAATCAAAAGATAAACGGTTACACAGTTGTTTTCTTGGTAAAGCAGGGAATGTGTGCTGAAACTTATCGCGTAAAAGATGGTTTGGGGAATAACTTATTCCTCAAACTTATTAATTGTGCAAAATTACATCATTCGCAATTTGATGATGATGGTAATGTATTGGAACTACAGATTACCAAGCAATTAAAGCATCCCAATATCACAATGTATCGTGATAACTTAACATTACAATTGAATGGTCAAAGGTTTGTTTGTATTGTTTTTGATTTTATTGCAGGGGAAACTGCTGCTCAATATTTGACTCGTGAACAGACCTGTAGCGTATATCAGGCAAAGCAAATTGTAGCAGGTGTATTGAATGGCTTGAAATGCATTCATAATTTTTCTCGTCCGGTTATTCATAATGAATTAACGATTCAGAACGTAATGCTTGATTTGTCAAGTGAAATAGTAGTACCTAAAATTATAGATTTTGGGCATGCCAGATACATAGACCAAAACTTTGGTTTTATAAAAGAAGGAGTAAATCCATTTTATACAGCTCCTGAAGCATTCAATGGGATTTTTTCTCCACAAACAGATTTATTCTCAGTAGGAGCGTTACTTTATCATCTTTTATTTGGTTTACCTCCTTATTTTATGGATCTGTCTTTATTTCAAAAGGAAAGGATTTTATTGATAGATGCGGTTCAAGAAGGAAGGCAGAAACCTCTCAAAATACTTGATGCAAATAAATTTGAATTGGATGAGCAACTTATAAATACGATACATAAAGCGTTGTCTCTTGATATTGATAGTCGTTTTAAATCTGCTGATGAGTTTTTAAAGGCATTAAATGGTGAAATAAAGGTTTTGAAGTTATCTAATGAAGATAAAGTAAATACTAGTTTGGTAGAAAATACGTGTGTGCCAGTTAGGAAGGTTGGAAAAGGTTTTGCTGATGTAGCAGGTATGGTAGATTTGAAAGTGCAACTTCAATCTGATGTTATTGATTTGCTGCAACACCCGGAGCAAGCGAAGGAATTAGGCTTGTTCATTCCTAATGGTTTACTGTTTTATGGTCCTCCGGGATGCGGCAAGACGTTCTTTGCAGAAAAATTTGCCGAAGAAGCAGGAATTCATTATAGATATATCAAATGTTCGGATGTGGCATCTCCATATATTCATGGTGGACAAGGCAAAATAGCTGCAATTTTTGATGATGCTCGCAAGAATGCACCGACAATCTTGTTTTTCGATGAAATAGATGCTATGATTAAAGACCGTAGCAGACAAACTAATGTTAGTGAGGCTGGTGAAGTCAATGAATTTTTGGCACAATTGAATAATTGTGGTCAGAATGGAGTTTTGGTCATTGGTGCTACTAATAAACCGACAGAAATAGATAAAGCTGCTTTGCGTGCAGGGCGTTTAGAATTGAAATACTATATTCCCCAACCCGATAAAGAAACACGTAAAAGTATGTTTGAATTAAATCTGCAAAAGAGAAAGGTTGATTTCGGTATTGATTATGAAAGACTTGCATTACTAACAGAAAACTATATTTCGGCGGATATTAAATTGATTGTTGACATGGCGGCTCGATTGACTTTTCGGAGAAAAATGGGAAAGATTACAATGAATGTATTGGAGGAGGTTATTAAAACTTCTAAACCAAGTATCTCGATAGATGTCATACATGAGCATGAAGCTATCAGAGATAAATTCTTAGGAATAAAAACAAAATTTGATCAACGAAGGAAAATTGGATTTAATTAGTAGAATTATGGAAATAAATGAGTTGTATTTAAAAACAGCATTTTGCTGTATGGCATGCGATGGGGATATTGCGCCTAAAGAATTGGAATTTATAAGGAGCTACGTTTCTAATAACGAATTGTTCTCTGTGGTGGATGTGGAAAACAAGTTGAATGAATACGTAGCAGATATAAATCAGCAGGGCATATCATTTCTGAATGATTATTTGAAAGATATTGCTAATATGTCTTTAACAGAAACACAGGAACTTAATATTGTGAGGATTGCCATTCAAATGATAGAAGTTGATAATAAAATAGAATATTCAGAAATAAGTTTTTTCAAAAGGATTCGTCTTAATCTGAATATTTCGGATGTTACTATTCTTGAAGATATGCCAGATAAAGAAGATTATTTATTGCCTGACATTATTCTGAAAGAATATGAATTTGTTTTGAATACTCCTTTTCTAAATATAAACTTGAAGAATTAGAATGAGGACAATATTAATTATACTTTTCTCTATTATACAGATTCCTTGCGTTTTAGAGGGATGGTTATCCTATATTCTTAATTGCTTAATCAAGATGTTATCTAGGATAATATTCTTATTGGCAATAGTTTCATTTATTTGGTGGCCGTTGGATATGTTTTGTGGTATTTGTTGGGCAAGTTGTGAATCTATAAAGTTGAAATTGCAAGGTATTGATATTGACTTTTCTGAAGCATTGGTTTTGTATGTGCAACATTATCCACAATTGTGAGTCTTAGATAATAAATATGAATATATTGAGAGAAATATCATGTACATTTACTTCATATGTTGATGTTGAAGATCGTATATAAGAATAAGTCGGCAATGTGATAGGTGCTGTTATAGCTATGAGTTTATTCCTTATCTGAAATAAATAACCGTTTTTTTTGTTTTGTATACGAAACAAAAATACTATATTTGTATTTTGTATATAGAACAATACCAGATATGGACAAGGAACAAATAAAGCAAATAATTGGTGAAAATCAAGAGTTTGTCAAAGATATAACATTTATGGAACGTCCTTTCACTTTTGAGGATGCAGGTAATTATGTATTTTTAGGTATTCGCCGGGCCGGAAAATCCTATTTGATGTATCAGCGGATACACCAACTGCTGAATAAAGGGCATACGATAGAAGAAATACTATATATCAATTTTGAGGACGAGCGTTTTATCGGCTTGAAATCAGAAGAGTTGAACGATATAAAATTGGCATACGAAGAGACTTTCCCCTATCAGCCTATCTTCTTTTTGGATGAGATACAAGTTGTAGACGGGTGGGAAAAGTTCGTTCGTCGGTTGGTAGATAAAAAATATCGTGTATATGTGACTGGAAGTAATGCGAAGATGTTGAGTAGTGAGATTGCTACGACATTAGGCGGGCGTTTTCTTATTCAGGAGGTATATCCGTATTCTTTTCGTGAGTTTCTTCTTTCGCAGGATATAATCTTAAAAACAAACTGGCTTTATACTCCAAGTTTACGTAATGAAGTGGTGCGCACTTTTGATGCTTATTTTTATAATGGGGGATTTCCTGAATTGATAGCATTTAAAGATAAACGTTCTTGGTTGAGCGGGCTTTATCAGAAAATATTCTTTGGTGATCTGGTGGCCCGTTATGCACTACGTAATTCGGATTCGATGAGTTTGTTGGTGAAAAAACTTGCTGAAAGTGTCATGCAACCCTCTTCTTACAATCGACTTAAAAATATAGTATCTTCAGCGGGAGAGAGCGTGGGGGTGCGAACAGTTATTGACTATGTGGGATATTTGGAAGAAACTTGGCTGATATTCAGTATTGAAAATTATGCAGCTCGTTTTGCGGAAAGAGAGAGTAACCGGAAATACTATTTTATTGATAATGGCATTTTGAATCTGTTTATCTTTAATCCGGAAACTTTGTTGTTGGAGAATTTAGTAGCTGTCTCTTTATATAGAATGGTTGGAAAGGAGCTATATTTCTATAATCAAAATGTAGAAGTTGATTTTTATATCCCTGATCAGAAATGGCTTGTTCAAGCATCATATAATATTTCTGATACTCAAACTTTTACTCGTGAAGTAAATGGGCTTTTGAAAACAGCAAAGTTCTTAAAGGCGGAGAAGTTACAAATTGTGACTCGTAATGAAGAACGTACGGTGGAACAGGATGGTTTTACAATAGAGGTGATTCCCATTTGGAAATGGATGATAATGCTAGAGAATAAGTGACATCAGGGTAAAGTGGATGAGACAACAAAAAGAAAATTGGAAAAATAACTAATACAATTTATATATGGGCTGTTTAATGAATTTATTGTGGTTGTTGCTTGGTGGTATCTTTACTGCTGTTGAATACCTCATCTCAAGCATATTGATGATGCTTACCATTATTGGTATTCCGTTTGGTATGCAAACCTTGAAACTGGCAGGACTTGCTTTGTGGCCTTTCGGTAAAGAGGTAAGAAGTGGAAACCGCTCTGGCGGTTGCCTTTATATATTGATGAATATCCTGTGGATATTTTTGGGTGGCATTTGGATCTGTCTGTCCCATTTGGTTTTCGGGGCTATATTATGTATTACTATCATTGGTATTCCTTTTGGCTTACAGCACTTTAAATTGGCAGCTTTGGCATTATCACCTTTTGGGAAAGACATTATAACAGTGTAAGAGTAGTTGTAGGGAAGCGTATGCTTATAATTAAAAGTTATAATGCATAATTAGAAACTATTGGCGGGTCTTGATTGTTTACCGTACCTTTGCACCCGGAAAACAATTAAAGATAAAAAGATATGATTTCAACAGCTACAAAAACTTTGCAGGCAAATAATAAAATGATTTATGTTGCACTGCTTTCTACTCTGACTTTCTTTCTTTTTTTAGACTATATTCCAGGATTGGAAGCATGGTCGGCTTGGGTAACTCCTCCGGTTGCTTTGTTCCTCGGACTTATTTTTGCATTGACTTGCGGACAAGCACATCCTAAGTTTAATAAGAAAACCTCTAAATATCTGTTGCAATATTCAGTTGTAGGATTGGGATTTGGTATGAATCTTCATTCTGCTTTAGCTTCCGGTAAGGAAGGTATGGAGTTTACGGTCATTTCGGTGATCGGAACCTTGGTAATAGGTTGGTTTATTGGACGTAAGTTGTTCAAGATCGACCGTAATACAGCTTATCTTATCAGTTCGGGAACTGCTATCTGTGGTGGTAGTGCTATCGCAGCAGTGGGACCAGTGTTGAAAGCGAAGGACAGTGAAATGTCTGTGGCATTAGGTACAATCTTTATCTTGAACGCTATTGCACTTTTCATTTTCCCTGCCATTGGTCATGCATTAAATATGGATCAGCAACAATTCGGAACATGGGCGGCCATTGCCATTCATGACACCAGTTCTGTAGTAGGTGCAGGAGCTGCTTATGGCGAAGAAGCATTGAAAGTGGCAACCACTATTAAACTGACCCGTGCGCTTTGGATTATCCCGATGGCTTTTGCTACTTCCTTTATTTTCAAGAGCAAAGGACAAAAGATAAGTATTCCATGGTTTATCTTTTTCTTCGTGTTGGCATTGGTAGTAAATACTTATTTGCTGGATGGAGTACCACAATTGGGAGCGGCTATTAACGGTATTGCCCGTAAAACTCTGACGATTACCATGTTTTTCATCGGTGCTTCTCTTTCTATTGATGTATTGAAAGCAGTTGGAATAAAGCCTTTGGTTCAAGGAATTTTGCTTTGGGTAATAATCAGCTTGAGCACATTGGCATACATTTATTTTGTATAAGAGGAAAAAAGAGAGAACTATATAAAAGAGAAAAAGGTGGGAGAATGATCGTAGTAAACGACTTTCTCCCACCTTTGTTTATTCAGTTTTAGCCTGCGGATAAAGCAGAATTAAAGCAAATTATTTCTTCTTCAATTCTTCGAAGATCAATCCTTCCAGTTCTTCAGCCAGTTCAGGATTATCCATGATGCATTGTTTAGCGGCATCACGTCCTTGTCCTAACTTAGTATCATTGTAGCTATACCATGAACCGCTCTTCTTGATGATTCCCAGGTCAGCACCCAAGTCGATGATTTCTCCGGAATGGGAGATACCTTCACCGAACATGATGTCAAATTCTGCTTTGCGGAAAGGAGGTGCTACTTTATTCTTCACCACTTTCACCTTAGTCAGTTTACCGAGAATCTCTTCGCCATCTTTGATCGGTTGGCTACCACGGATATCCAGACGTACAGAAGCGTAGAACTTCAAAGCGTTACCACCGGTTGTTGTTTCCGGGTTACCGAACATAACACCGATCTTCTCACGCAACTGGTTGATGAAAATACAAGTAGTACGTGTCTTGCTCACAGCAGCTGTCAACTTACGAAGAGCCTGCGACATCAAACGTGCTTGAAGGCCTACTTTGTTATCACCCATGTCGCCTTCGATTTCCGCTTTAGGAGTCAGTGCAGCTACAGAGTCAATAACGATGATGTCGATAGCAGAAGAACGAATCAGTTGTTCCGCAATCTCCAACGCTTGCTCGCCGTTATCCGGTTGAGAGATATAAAGATCATCGATATTTACGCCCAGTTTAGATGCGTAGAAACGGTCGAAAGCGTGTTCGGCATCAATAAAAGCAGCGATACCGCCGGCCTTTTGTGCTTCAGCAATGGCGTGGATAGCCAATGTTGTTTTACCGGAAGACTCCGGGCCATAGATTTCAATGATTCTACCTCTTGGGTAACCTCCAACGCCAAGTGCCACGTTCAGGGCAATAGAGCCTGTTGGGATCACTTCTACTTGTTCAACACTATCATCACCCATTTTCATGATAGAACCTTTACCGAAGCTCTTTTCTATCTTTTCCATGGCAGCCTGTAAGGCTTTTAGTTTTTCGCTTGATGCCATTTTATTATCTGTTTCAAAATTAAGTTCGTCTTTTTTTGCCATACCTTATTCTTATATAATTAATGGAGTTATTGATTTAAAATCTGTGAGGCATGTTCTTTGGTCTTCACTTCTTTGGGAGTGATAATCCGTTCTACGATTCCCTCTTCATTAATCAGGAAAGTAGTGCGGAAAGTACCCATGTAAGCACGTCCGTACAGTTTCTTTTCTCCCCATACTCCAAATTCTTCTACTAACTTTTTGTCAGTGTCAGCAATCAGAGTGAAAGGAAGATTGTTCTTTTCGATGAATTTCTGGTGCGACTTTTCATTGTCTACGCTGACACCGATTACTTCATAGCCGGCTTTACGTAGTTCGGAATAGTTGTCGCGCAGGTTACACGCTTGTGCGGTGCAACCTGATGTACTGTCCTTTGGGTAGAAGTACAACACAATTTTTTTTCCTTTATAAGCACTTAAACGGATTTCTTCGCCTTTCTCATTGATACCCAAGACTTCCGGTGCTTTATCTCCTACGTTTATCATAACTTTCTTTTAATGAATAGGTGTACGCTTATAATTCCAAATCCTTGTCGAACTCTTCATGCCAGGGAAGACCTTGCTTATTGAGTTGTTCCATGAACGGATCCGGATTGAATTCTTCTACATTGTTTACACCCGGACGATTCCATTCGCCTTTGAAGAACATCATGGCTCCAATCATTGCCGGAACTCCGGTGGTGTAGCTTACTCCCTGCATACCGGTTTCCTGATAAGCTTCCTGGTGACTACAGTTGTTGTATACATAGTAAGTACGTTCCTTACCATCTTTCAGACCACGGATACGGCAACCGATAGAAGTTTCTCCTTCGTAGTTTTCTCCTAAATCCTGCGGGTTAGGCAATACAGCCTTCAAGAATTGCAATGGTACAATCTTCATTCCGTTGTAATCAACCTCGTCGATTCGTGCCATACCGATGTTTTGGATAACGCGTAAATGAGTTAAATACTCCTGTCCGAAAGTCATCCAGAAACGTGCACGTTTGATAGTCGGATAATGTTTCACCAAAGATTCCAGTTCTTCGTGATAAAGAAGATAAGAGTCACGCGGACCGATGTTCGGGTATGTCAGGTCTTTATGGATTTCCAGCGGACCGGTAGTTACCCATTTGCCATTTTCATAATAGCGTCCGTTTTGTGTAATCTCGCGAATGTTGATCTCCGGATTGAAGTTTGTAGCAAAAGCCTTATGATGGTTACCTGCATTGCAGTCTACAATGTCCAGATATTGAATCTCATCAAAATAATGTTTAGCTGCATAAGCAGTATAGATACCGCTTACTCCCGGGTCGAATCCGCAGCCGAGGATAGCTGTCAGACCTGCTTCTTTGAAACGATCGTGATAAGCCCACTGCCAGCTGTATTCAAAATGAGCTTCATCTTTCGGCTCATAGTTGGCGGTGTCCAGATAGTTCACTCCGGCTTTCAGACAAGCTTCCATAATCGTCAGATCCTGATAAGGGAGAGCCACATTAATCACCATTTCGGGTTTGAAATCGTTGAATAAGGCTACCAGCTCCTCTACATTGTCTGCGTCAACTTTAGCTGTTTTTATATTGGGGTTACCTATTGCCTCGACGATTTTATCGCATTTCTCTTTCGTACGACTGGCAATCATGATATCTGTAAATACATCGGCATTTTGTGCCACTTTGTGTGCAACGACAGTGCCAACACCGCCTGCACCAATAATAAGAACTCTACCCATTTCTGTATTTAATGAATTATAATTTATGATTTATTGGTTTGGCAAATATACGTGATTATTTTCAGATAATCATTGCGCAGCTACTCCTTTTTATTTGTAACGTTGCAAGGTTCCGTTTTCGAATTCCAGCGTTTTGCCATTGTAGAACCAAGTTTCGAAACGACTGTCTTTTTTCAGCTCGATTTCTATCGGATCACCAATGGACAAACGACATTCTACCGTACTCATCCCTGCCTCCAAATCTCCCCGGGAGATAATCTGCCAACGTTTTTCTGTAATGCCCGGATATTTCTTATGTATATCCTCGAATCCGAAAAAATCTTCGATATAATTATCATTTTTGACAATCACGTCATATTTCAGATCTGTTTCCAATTCATAGATTGCCCCGTCCCTGTCCGTTAATGACAGGGTGGCCAGGCTGCCGGGGGGAGATAATTTAATCTCTTTTATTTGCAGAACCGTATATCGGGGCAAGTGAACACGTGATTCGGTCTGCTTATCTTCAAAAGATACGATTCTTTTGGCCGGCAGCATCTTTTTAGGATAAACGGTCATTCCCAAGTATTTATTTTTCAGGCTTTCAATAGTACCCAGACTCTTGTTAGTGAAACTGAATGCATTTGAAAAATATTTCATTCTCTTTTCGCCTTGAAAATCATTCAGGTCCATGCCGGAGTTCGTTCGCGAGAGAGCGACTTCCAGATAATAAGAATGTCCCTGTGTATCTTTGAATACGATTTTCACTGGATATGCCTGACTGCCGACTCCAATAGCGGTAATTGTAGCTTCCGTATTGACAGGAATTGCTATATTCTGATAGCCGGAATAATTGTTGGCATCGTCTACCCGGGCACTTTCAGATTGTATATAGACTGTTTTTCCTATTAACAACTCTTTGGCAGTATCTACATCTTTCAGATAAACCAATCCATTGATACCGGCACGGGGAGCCTTCTCGCAAATCTCGTCCAGCCTCATGTTCTTTATGTCATAATAATATTTTTCTCCCTCACATTCGAATACGAAGCGAGTGGAATAGTTAGTCCCGGTTGATATATTTTGAGCCTTCTCTTCTGTTCCCGTGAAAGTGAGAATTTTGTGCTTCAGCAGGCTGTTGTCTATTCCTTTTTCGGTGTCGTAGCTGGAAAGAGTAGGAAGGAACATGTTCCGTGTAGAAGGAACAAACATAAACTTCATTCCGGGTGTCCATTTACACAGCGGTTGCAGTGGAAAGTTATTCTTGATGAATTGTTCTTCTTCACCTACAGGGATTTCCTGCGTGGAAGGAGTAGTGACAATGTAATCACTTTGAGCTGTGATAGGACACGTGCCACAACAGAATAGAATTAAAGACAGGACAATTATTCTCATATTTGTTTACTTTAAGTGAACTATGTAAATTGTTCGTTTGTTGTATATCTACTGGCAAATGTATATATTTTATGTTGTATTGGATGTTATTTTCCAATCTTTTTGATATCTTTGCCCCCGATTTTAACTTAAACGTTATAACAATATGAAGAAAGTATTTGTTTCAATTTGCATTGCTGGTGCAGCACTTGCAATGTCTTCGTGCCGTTCGGTTGAGAAGGCAATCCCCCTGTCATCTATCAATGGTGAATGGAATATTATAGAAGTCAACGGCTCGAAAATTGCTCCGGGCGAAAGTAGAACCCTTCCTTTTATCGCTTTTGATACAGCGACCGGTCGTGTGTCCGGCAATAGCGGATGTAATCGTATGATGGGCAGTTTCGATGTAAATGCGAAGCCGGGAAGCCTTGAACTTACAGGGATGGCTAGTACCCGAATGATGTGTCCGGATATGACTACTGAAAATAATGTATTGAATGCTTTTGCGCAAGTAAAAGGATACAAGAAGGCAGGTAAAGATAAGATGTATCTTTGCAATTCGTCCAACCGTCCGGTTGTCGTTCTACAAAAGAAGGAGGCTGATGTGAAACTTTCAGTTTTGAATGGAGAATGGAAAATTAAAGAAGTGAATGGTGAAGCAATTCCTTCCGGTATGGAAAAACAACCTTTCATTGCTTTTGATGTGAAGAAAAAGACCATTCATGGCAATGCCGGATGTAATTTGATTAATGGTGGTTTTGAAACCAGTACAAGTAATGCCAAATCTATTTCTTTCCCGGGAGTAGCAAGCACAATGATGGCTTGTCCTGATATGGAAACAGAAGGTAAGGTGCTGAAAGCTATCAATGAAGTGAAATCATTCGATGTGTTGTCCGGTGGTGGCATTGGTTTGTATGATGCAAACGGTGCATTGGTCATCGTGTTGGAAAAGTAATAGATAAGAGTTATATATAATAGGATATGCCTGTGTCGCACTTGACGATACAGGCATATTTTTTTTCCTTTATCGAACCAGAGCCGCCTGTATTTGTTTAAAGAAACAGTTGCTGATTGGCTTTGAATATGACTATGTCAGCAGTGTTTATTTATTAAAACTGTCTTTTTGGCAGATATTATGTCATGCATTCGTATAATTTCCTTTTGGCACACGGTTTGCTTTTTAATAAGCGTCCGTTCGCGGCGAAGCTCCCTGATAAGAGCAGAGAAACAACCGGACAAAAAGAAATCATTGAATAAATAATAAATAAAAAAATAACGATCATGGGAAAAATTATTGGTATTGACTTAGGAACTACAAACTCTTGTGTTGCCGTATTCGAAGGTAACGAACCTGTAGTAATTGCAAACAGTGAAGGTAAGCGTACAACTCCTTCTGTTGTCGCTTTCGTTGATGGTGGCGAACGTAAAGTGGGTGATCCTGCAAAACGTCAGGCTATTACGAACCCTACACGTACAATCTTCTCTATCAAACGTTTCATGGGTGAAAATTGGGATCAGGTACAAAAAGAAGTGACTCGTGTTCCTTATAAAGTAGTGAAAGGTGACAACAACACTCCGCGTGTTGACATCGACGGACGTCTGTATACTCCGCAGGAAATCTCTGCAATGATTCTTCAGAAAATGAAGAAGACTGCCGAAGACTACCTTGGACAGGAAGTAACAGAAGCAGTCATCACCGTTCCTGCTTATTTCTCCGACTCTCAACGTCAGGCTACAAAAGAAGCCGGACAGATTGCCGGTCTGGAAGTAAAACGTATTGTAAACGAACCGACAGCCGCAGCTCTTGCTTACGGTCTGGATAAGGCTCACAAAGATATGAAGATTGCTGTATTCGACCTTGGTGGTGGTACATTCGATATCTCTATCCTCGAATTCGGTGGTGGTGTATTTGAAGTACTTTCTACAAACGGTGATACTCACCTTGGTGGTGACGACTTCGACCAGGTAATCATCAACTGGTTGGTACAGGAATTCAAAAACGATGAAGGTGCTGACTTGACTCAGGATCCGATGGCTTTGCAACGTCTGAAAGAAGCTGCTGAAAAAGCTAAGATTGAGCTTTCTTCTTCTACAAGTACAGAAATCAACTTGCCGTATATCATGCCGGTAGGTGGTGTGCCTAAGCACTTGGTGAAGACTTTGACTCGTGCAAAATTCGAATCTCTGGCTCACGAATTGATCCAGGCTTGTCTTGAACCATGTAAGAAAGCAATGAGCGATGCAGGTTTGAACAATGCTGATATTGATGAAGTAATCCTTGTTGGTGGTTCTTCACGTATTCCGGCTGTTCAGAAATTGGTAGAAGATTTCTTCGGCAAAGCTCCTTCTAAAGGTGTGAATCCGGATGAAGTAGTAGCTATTGGTGCTGCTGTGCAGGGTGCTGTTTTGACAGACGAAATCAAAGGTGTAGTATTGTTGGATGTTACTCCGCTGTCAATGGGTATCGAAACACTGGGTGGTGTAATGACTAAGTTGATCGACGCTAACACTACCATTCCGGCTCGTAAGAGTGAAACATTCTCTACTGCTGCTGATAATCAAAGTGAAGTTACGATTCATGTATTGCAGGGAGAACGTCCGATGGCTGCTCAGAATAAATCAATCGGTCAGTTCAATTTGTCAGGTATTGCTCCGGCCCGTCGTGGTGTTCCTCAAATTGAGGTTACATTCGATATCGATGCGAACGGTATCTTGAAAGTATCTGCTAAAGATAAGGCTACTGGTAAAGAACAAGCTATCCGCATCGAAGCATCCAGCGGTTTGAGCAAGGAAGAAATCGAAAAGATGAAGGCTGAAGCTGAAGCTAATGCTGAAGCAGATAAGAAAGAACGTGAAAAAATCGATAAGCTGAACCAGGCTGACAGCGTAATCTTCCAGACTGAAAATCAGTTGAAGGAATTAGGTGATAAGTTGCCTGCTGATAAGAAAGCTCCGATTGAAGCTGCTTTGCAGAAGTTGAAAGATGCTCACAAAGCACAGGACTTGGCTGCTATTGATACTGCTATGGCAGAGATCAATACTGCCTTCCAGGCTGCAAGTGCTGAAATGTACGCACAGGGTGGTGCACAAGGTGGTGCACAGGCTGGTCCTGATATGAACGGTGATGCTGGTCAGCAAGATAATAGCAAGCACGGGGATAACGTTCAGGATGCTGACTTTGAAGAAGTCAAGTAATCCGTCAATTTAGAAATATCTAAATCCATACAAATGGAGTGTAGCTCAAAAGGTTACACTCCATTTTATTTTTGGATTTTCCTGTCGGGATAGATGGAAATTGAATTATTTTCGCTATATTTGCACCATATTTGGAACGTCCCTTAATTGGCGATGAGGTGTCCCTTATGTACCCTTGTTTCTTCTTATGGTATCTAAATAGTAGAATATGCCAACTGCACAATACGAAATAAAGAGGAAATGCAAATGCTGTGGAGCGACCTTTCTTGCAAAGTCGCTCGACTCCTATTATTGTAGCCGTGCCTGTTCAGATAAGGGCTACAAACAAAGAAAAGCCCTGAAACAGCAACGCGAAAGATGGGATAAGGTCATAGGTGAAATTCCGGACTTGCGAGACTATATAAGTGTTGCGGAAGCCGAAGCAATGTTTGGTGTGTGTGCGAAAACTATCAGGAGGCTAATAAATAGCGGTAAGGTGTCAAGCATCAATCTCGGACAGCGACTCACAAGAGTTCGCAAGTCGGAGCTGATGGGCATACTTCCATTGCGTGAAGAACCGGTTGACACCAGTCGGGCACTACCCAAACCGTATAATTTGGAGCCGGAGGATTGCTATACTATTGGTGAAATTGCAGAAAAGTTTTCTATAGGCGAGACAACTGTATATGCACATATAAGAAAGTATTCCATTCCCATCCGGCAAATTGGGAGATTCGTATATGCTCCCAAATCAGAGATTGACCGCCTTTATAAAGATGTAGTTAAAAAATGAAGAAGAAACTCGCCAATACCAAGTGTACAGTCAAGCTGCGTAAGTCTGAGTACCGTGATGAATGGTATCTCATGATTGACATATACCCCGTTTATAAAACGCCTAACGGTAAACCCCATCGAATCAAGGAAGGGGTAAACAGAAGCGTGACTACTCCAATTTGGGATAAAAGCCATGTTGCCAAGACACACCCTGATGGCAGCGTTACCTATAAGCCTCGACGTGATGCGAATGGCGTGATAATGTGTCGCTCCGCCATCGATAATGAATCTTGCCTATATGCAGACAAGGTCAGGGAGTTGCGTCAAAGAGAGTACGACAATCAGGATCTTTATACTGATACAGAGGCGGCAATGGCGGCACAAAGCGAGCGTTCGCAATGTAATTTCATTGAGTACTTCAAAGTTGAAATAGATCGGCGGCATAAGGTTAATTCTGAATCAATCAGAATCAACTGGAATAGAGTGTATGAACTGCTGAAGATATTTGCAAAAGGCGATGTCATTCTGTTTAGTGACATTGACTTAAAGCTTTTGGAAGATTTCAAGCAATTTATGCTAACGGCTCCACAAGGAGGAAAAAAGAAAGGAACGGTTTCGAGGAATACGGCAGTTACCTACTTCTCAATATTCAAGGCAGCCCTAAAGCAGGCCTTTATAGATGGGTACCTTACTATAGACTTATCTGCTAAAGTAAAAGGGATTCCGGAACAAGAGAGTCGGCGAGAATATCTCACAATGGAGGAATTGAATATTTTGGCAGCGACTCCTTGCGACAAACCGATTATCAAGCGAGCTGCACTTTTCTCTGCGTTAACCGGAATGCGCCATGTTGATATTCAAAAACTAAAATGGGGCGAAATTGTGAAAGACGGCGATCACTGGCGCGTTAACTTCACGCAACAGAAAACCAAAGGAGTTGAATATACCCCAATCTCAGAACAAGCATATCAACTGTGTGGAGAAAGACTTGATGGGAATCGCCTTGTATTCGAGGGTCTTCCGGATCCATCGTGGATTTCCAAGCCGTTGGAGCGATGGATAAAAGCATCCGGAATAACTAAACATATTACATTCCATTGCTTCCGTCACACCTTTGCGACATTGCAGCTCGCAAACGGCACCGACATCTATACCGTTAGCAAAATGCTTGGACACACCAATGTCAAGACCACTCAGATATACACCAAAGTCGTGGACGCGAAGAAGGAGTCAGCGGCGGATGCCATCAAAATCAACTTATCATCTGAAAACGAGAGCGAGAAGCCTTGATATTGACTTCTCGCCTTTTTCTTTCATATAGCGAATTGTTCCAAATCACTACATAATTCTAAGTATATCTTTCGTTCCTTTGATTCGCTATCCGGATTCAAAATTTTGTCTTCCGAATTATTTTGCTGGATTCGCATTGTACGTCCACAATATCCAAGAAACTTATCTACATCATTTTTCTTGAGTTTCTTCTCGGTTTCATCACAGCAATGATTGCATAATGCTGTCCTTATAATGTAACGCGCAGTTGTTCGATCCATCGAAATTGGAACTTTCTTGCATTTTAGCTTGTCTATTATCTCTTCTTCTTTTTGTTTTAAAAATGTTTTAAGGTTATCGTTTAGTTTAACTTTCAGCTGTGGACGATTCAAATTAGGCTTATAACCCATAATTTCCAACAGCTTTTCTAATACTTCCTCTTCTGACTGTTGCCCTCGCGAACAGATGACCGCTATAAGTCTTATTAGGTCTTCAATTCTTGGAGAATTATAAAATCTCATTAGGTCTTCAATTTCTAGAGCAACCTCTGGCTTATTCCTATCGGCCACGGGGTACGTGAACGATTGTAATTATTCAGAGTTATCTTGGCAAATCAGGTATGCCTAAATAAAAAGGCGCACTCTAATTACCAAAGCGCAGTCTTTCAAGGATCTCGTTGGGATTTGTTTCTTGTTCTGGTACGATCCCGAAAACCTCTCTATCTGATGATTTGTTGTCATCTGTCTGCAAAGTTAACTAAAAAATCCATATTAAGGAAAATTTTTCTGTTCTCAATTCAGGGCTTCTCCGGCCTTATCTCACCACAACTGTTTTCATATTTGGCATTTTTAGAGGAACACCAAGTATAATATTCCGTTTTTGGAGACTAAACGGAAATATCTGTTATTCAAAAGCTTGTGATCATCTTATATCAGCAGTAATTTTGCGCAAAAGAAAGATATGGACGACATGAACATAAATAATGAAATGCTTGAAGCTCTGACGTTGGTTCTGTCAAAGCTTGACGCATTAGATGAGAAAGTAAGTAGCATGGAGCACTTTTCGACCGAGAGTGAAATGGTGGAGTGGCTCAATGTTGCTGAACTCTGCAAGTACCTCCCCAGTCATCCAAGGGAGCAGACAGTTTACAGTTGGACATGTAAGCGCAAAATCCCTTTCCATAAGAAGGGACGGAGCATCATGTTCGATAAGAAAGAGATTGACCAATGGCTTAAGAACAGTAGCCATTATAAATCCGAGCAAGAATTGGAAGATGAAGCCAAAAGTTTCATTGAAAGCAAGAAAAAGAACAGTATGATTTAACCTGAAAACAATTATGTGATATGGCAAATTCCGACAAACTCGAAATGCTCAATGGCCGATGTAAGGTCAGTGAGTTGAAAAAGAGGGCTATCGTATTTCTTATGATAGCTGGCTACAATCGGCTTATCAGCCGACGACATGTCAAAGACATCATGAATAGTGTCCGCAAAATCGGTTCCTTTCTTGACCCCATCCAGTGTATCTCCGCAAAGGAATATTTTGAGTATTATCCTGACCGTGAGCTTAGACTTGAATCTGGCAAGGTAATCACAAAGGATTCAGAGGGTCTTGACAAGATTTTCTTTATCCTCGACGGACAGCACCGCTATGAGGCTGACAAAGAACTGGAAATTGAGGACGAGAACTATGTATCGACACTCTACGCAGAGCATGTGGAACTGCGGGAGGGAGTGACTCCCGACGAATGGATGACAACCAAGAACTCTACAAGCCAAAACTGGAACGAGAAGGATAGAGCCAGTTATATAATAGCCCTGAATCCAGACGAGGAAACGAATGTCTCGATAGCAGAGCAATGGTATAAGGATTATGCAATGAGTATGCGCTGCTCTTTCGGGTTACTCAACTACGCCGACAATTACCGCAAGAGCTACCATATTGAGTATATGCGGAATCCAGAGAAAGGGCTTCCTCCGGTATTGAAAGGAACTGAGGAAAATCGAAAGCGTGGAATTGCTACCCTTCACGCCATAGAGGTCGGATTCCGCAACAATCCGAAGGTAATCAGAAACATGTCAGTTGTAGAGTTCGTGATTGAAGCCTATAGCGAAGCCCCCGATAAGGACAAGGCGACTACTGTAGAAAACCTCCAGACTTTCCTCATGTCGCTCTCAGGAGACATCGCAGCGAATGTGAGTGCCAGTAGGGATAAGGCTGAACGTAAGCGTATTCTCCGTGAAGCCTGGGGCAAGTTCCAAAAGGCCATGAAGCGAGCTGACAGACGAGAGGAACTGACCAATAATGCTCAAACAGCAGAAAGTGAGTGGGAGAAGATGATGACCGCTAAGGAAGCGTCGAAAAAGAACAGATAATATCAAACATGGAGCCGGGTGACAGACGGCTCCTTTTCTATCATTAAAGAGAATGATTATAACAGGGCAATCTATTGCAGCAGCAGCCGATTCCGTTACCAGAAATGGTGAGAAGAATACGGCGATTGGATGGGGGCTAATAGTATTCGGTGGTTGTATATTTACGGCTTTTGGGTTGGAATTGCGCCACTTATTCAAGGAAATGGAAATGGATGCTGCCTTCAAGAGAAAAATGGAACTTGAAAAAAGAAAGCTTGAAAACCGGTTAAAAGAGCTTACTCAAAAAGATAAACTAAAGAAAGGCCTTATTGACTATCGGCAAAGGAAAAGTAAGGGTATGTCTGACTTTAATCCGAACGCCACGGTTGACACGACAGATGAGAATGCCTCAGTTGCGACTTACGATGATTTAGTTGCCGGAGAATTGATCAACAACAAAGATCTAAGACTGGGTGTAAGACATTTTCATATTGGTGAGGACTGTGGTTTGGTGGGGAGAACACAGATTGGAAAGACTTCATGGCTTCTTCACTTCGCTATCGCCATTGCTCGTGGATACCAAGAGGACGGAGCAATCCTATCCCCCGACTGGTCATTAAAGCAGCCTATGAGGGTGCTGTATTTCGCTTTTGAACAGAATAGAGGATACATCAAAACCAAGTACGGCAAATTCATTAAGAGCGTTCCAAATCTCCATATTGAGGTCAAGACGAGTGCCTTTGATTTTCAGAGTATGCAGAAAAAGATAGTTAAGATGCAAAATGAAATCGGTGATTGCCGACTTCTTGTAATCTTTGACAATATAACGAAAATGAAATCTTCCAGAGATAAGGATGGAAAGAGAGCATTCTTTCAATGGCTGGAAGCATACCGAGTTGAATGCGAGTCTAAAGGAGTACCTATTACCTACATAAAGGCATTTCATACACAAGGTTCCTATAAAGACTATATGCCCTTGGATCCTACCTCCAATTATGGACTTAAAGAAGATATGTATTATACGCAGGATCTGGTTGGATTTGGAATGTGCAAAGGTGGCGACGGCAGAACTCGCTATATCAAGGAGCTAAAGAATAAGTTGGAAAACGATGGCGAGAAGCAGGCTCTTTCCATATACAGATTTGCCGATACCGATGCACCAATGTTCGATTATGTCAAGGAAGCGGAAGAATGTGATGTTCTGCCTTCAAAAGCAGAACTGGTGAGAGGACAGAAAGCACCAATCGACAAAACTTCCGATTCCTGTCAGATTCCCGGCAAACGAGGTCCAAAAGAATTATACACCGACAAAGAACTGATGGATATGTATGAAGAGAAGAATGCCGGTTTCACTTGGAAAGAGATCCTAGAGAGCCGAGGTATAAAATACAGTAAAAACAAGGCCAGAGGTATCAGGGAAGCACTGAAACGACATGAAATAGGAAAATGACAAACGCACAAAGAGAAAGGAGCCAATAGGCTCCTTTTTTACTATACATAGGGGGAATTAATTGTGTCAGGGGAAATAATACTTCGCCGTCTATCCGTCTGACAATATAGCAATTATCAAATATTCAACGCCTATCATTAATATTTCTCCCTGAATTATTTCCCCCTTTATGGATATAGTGCCGGTTATATATTCACGGCCTGTAATTTCCGCGCTCAGAGCCAAAGTAGTCATCCCATTTGGTGTATGCGCGTGCCGTTTCGTATTCGAGCTTCCATTCATCATAACCGGTAGGAAGAAAATGCTCTTTCAGATATTGCAGAGCCTTCTCTTTCGGAATACCGGCTTTGCATAAGGTTGCTGCCTGTACGAAGATTGCATTTGTCCTATAGCCGTCTGTATAGTTGTTGGGGTATCGCGCAAATCTCTTGTCGGCGATTTCAATAATCTCCTCGTCGCTTAGACCATTGCCGAGCTGCGCGAGGAATAGTTCCACCTGCGACATCGGTTTTGGTGCAGCGGATGTGTGCGTGTCTCCCTGCTGTGTAGTGGTCGAGGATATGTCAAAAGCGGGATTATATTCCAGATGCAAGTCCTGCACGCCGGGATTAACGTATATATCGGGGTCGTATGAGGCGAAGCATCCTTGACTGATTGCCTCACATTTGTTGTCTGGCTTTATTCCATACCGTTCCTCAAACAATGCCTCCAGTTGTCGATAACAGTTCTTGTAGTGCGCCTGATCCATGTTATCCGTCTTGACAATCACTTTAAGACCGTCGCCCGAAGGACTTCTGAACATCGACAATACCCACGGCTCACGCATAAGGCTCGTGCGCAGCATCGATAGTTTTTCCGGTGTCTTGTGGTCTATATCCACGCACATCAGCGAGGACAAGGAACGGAGACCATTATCAGCCCTGTGCGTGAATATCCCCTGCCACATGATGACAGGCAGCTCCAGTTTCTTTTTCTTACAGGCGATCGGAAACTTGCGTATTTCCTCTATCTGGCCTTTAATGGATCCACCGGTTCTGATACATTCAAATATCGCACCGACACTTGCCTGTAAAGCATTATGTGTATCAGTGGCGTTTCTAAAAACAGTTACGCTAATCATATTCGATATCCTTTCTTTCTTTTTCCATCCGTGTCAGTCATGATGATTTTCTTGGCAGATGGACGGTATTTTTCAATATCAGTTCCTTTTGCAGTCCTTTTGATCTTCAGCATATCATATACCTCTTGTATAATTGTTTTCAACTGTCCGGATGTATAATTCTGTCCGAATATCAGTTTGGTAGCCAAAGCTGATTGAATCTTCGGGATGAAGCAGTTGTCCTCAATCTCAGTCTTTATCGCCTTTTCCCGATAATCCAATGCCCTAATCCGCTCAGGTTTAAGACCATTGTAGTAGTTCTTATACTCCATGGGAATCTGCGGAATGGCCTCTATCTCTGATTTAAGTGCCGGATATTGATCTAAGAAATCAATATATAGCTTCATCTTCCTGACAAAATTATTGTCGCTGAAGAAGTTTGAGTAGAACGCATTAAGGATGTTTCCATTCTCACCTGCTAATGGATTGGTGGTAGAAAATCCACTTTTCTTGACATTTACAAAAACAGTGTAATTCGTGCTGTATTGAGATTTGAGTATCTCAATACCACGTAGATCCGCGAGCTTTGCATAGATATTCTCGACTACGGATATTATCGGCTCACCTGTTTCATCAAGCGTCTCTATAACGTCAATATAGTCATTCTTATATCTCTGAACCTTCTGAGCATCCCTAATTTTCTGCAACATAGCTCTGCCCTGAATATTCGCGTAGTTCATCAGGAAGTCGTTTGTCTCCGCTATACGTCTGTTGACATTCTGCTCGAATTTCAGAATGTCCGTATTCTTAGAAGTTTTGTAAAAACAAGTAATCTCATTTCGGAAAGGGTTTGTGTCAGTTCTGCATCTTCCTGCTATCTGGGGAAGATCTATGGAAATATCCAACCCCATGCTCTCCAAGCCGGGATCAGCGAATACATAGGTGGAGGCGCAGTCAGAATAGAAGTCTGCGCCCTCGAATGAAGCTTTCGTAATGAAAGTGAATGGCTTATTCTGGGTCTTGTAATTCAGTTCGTCATTCGCATGGCCTACTTCAAAACCCACTTTTCTTAGCTCACTGTCGTTATCCTCGGAGCAGATTACAATAGCATCATCAGGTGTCAATCCAAATTCCTTGATAATCTTTATTATATCAGACACATTATTAAGGAAGAAGAGTGCCTCGGTAGAATACACTGTCTTCCCATCCACTATTGTTGATTTAAAGTAACCAGACGTTTTATAACCTCTGATGACTTCCCTGCAAGCGGATCTCGTTGAGCGCATTGTCTGACAGTCCAAGCCTATTTGCCGGCATTTTTCTGGTGGCCATACAAGCGTGACAATCGGAATATTACGAAATTCCTCAGTCTCTTCAAGATATATATCCTTGATTGGAGTGGCGCTTACGAAAACGGTATGATTGCTCAACCGCCCCAGACATCTAATCATTTCAAGTTCCACCTGCCCCTTTAACTTGGCATCCGTAAAGATGCAGGGAAATTCGTCAACTACAATAGTGAACGGATCCAGTAGATTCCACTGCGTCAGATGATCCAAGACAATCTTAAGCGAATCATAAATCACTAAGACCTTGGGAATAAAGCCGGGCTGTGGAGAATACAGATACGTTCCTAACTGATTTATGGTTTTCTTGATATCCACGCTCTTGCTCCGGTCAAAATAGAACAAAGGTCTCTCTCTGTCCGGCTTTTTCATCTTGCAATTTATAAGCTCTCTGCGTGGACTGGCCAGAATTACCGGCATATCATTTCTCAGATATGCCTCCGTACATCCGCATCCACAAATACTCTTGTTCAAAATAACCTTACCTCGTGGTAAGCTGCTGTCAAATTCTTCCCAATTAGACAAACGATCAACGTATGTTGGTACATTTAAATATTCTTCTGTCATATATTTTTTATTAATTAAATCCATATCAATCAGGAATTAACCTTATTGACATTCATCTATAAGGATTATCCCTCCTGAAATGCAACCTTTTTCTCACATTTTTCATACACTTCCCTTAAGAGGATGAAAAAAAGTTACGTTGCATGAAAAAAAGTTGCATGGGTATCAGATTATTTATTATCGGATTGATGGCGAAGCCATCGGAATATTGAAGATGGTCGAGCTTCGCTCAACCACTTATCCGCTTACGCGGATTGACTGAAAGATATATACTTCATTCACCCCGTAGGGGTAGCCTGAGCGGAGCGAATGGCTTGGTTAATGATTGATTCCGTCGCTTCGCTCCAATCCGATAAATGAAATATCCCTCTTTCAGTAGATTTGAGCGGAGCGAAAATAAGAGCAGGACGGTTAAGTCCTGCGATTGTCTTGTGAAGTTAGCTCTTGTTTTTCGGATATAAGTCCAAATTATTGTGAGCAAAAGGGAGGTTTATCAGATGCAATACTCTTAATAATGATGAGAAAAGGGAGTTTAACCAACCCTTAGATACTTAATATTGATGAAAGTAATAAAAATGAAGGATTGTGGCTTTGAGAATCACAAAGTAGGTGATTCCGGCATATTTCATGCTATTGCGGAAGCTCTTACGGTTGCTGGCATGGAGAAATCATGGGATAATATCATCTCTGTCGGAGTTGATAACAAGACAAATGAAGGAGTCGTCAAATACAAGGATTCGATATTGGCTGACGAACCTGAGCATAGGGATGTCATATTAGGAGCTACCCATCTTTTCACTTATTATGCCAGTGAAATACTTGCTAGAAGTTATTTGGAGGGAATAATTACTGCCGAGGATTACGCCGAATATGCTCTGGGGATTTTTAATGACTTGAGTGAAGGAGAAGATGTTGATGAAGCGTATGAAGATGTTGTTCTGAGTGTAATAATCTCTCTATGTGAGTATCTTCCATTTATTTATGCTTGTTCAGAGAAATTAGCGTATTCCAGAGGGAGGACATTATCAGGGGCAACTCTGAAAAAGATATTTAATGACATGGGGTTATCTTTAGAATCCAAAGAGAAGGATCGCGATTGTACTCATTAAAGGCACTTCACCTTAATGGGAATATAAACGATAATGTAGTTACAAATCTCGCGTGGTGTCGTCCTGATGATCCTCGTTATCTCAAAATTATAGGTAAGATACACGACAAAGATTGAACAAGTTCCTATTGCAAAAGCTGATTAAAAATAAAAGGCGAGTCGGAATATCCGGCTTGCCTATTTTTTTCAGAAATTGATAAGAACCTCCAATCCATACTTACTTTCATTTAATGTGATGGACTTATACCGATTGGCCTTGTAGAATCGCGTATTCTTTTTATGTGCATCGATAATATCCTCTGTTCCATATAGAATATTCATCGGATAATTCGGGCCAAAGTTTAATCCCCACAAACAACTATTTTCTGCATGGAATCCGTTGTGTTCGCCAGTAAAACATCGATACATTTCTTTTGTAATGCAATCTTTTTGAGTTTCATTACCTAAAGAAAATAGATACCGTATTCTGACCGTTTTCTCCATAGGCTCATTCACGAACACATTGACTGCATCGGCACACTCAGGTTGGATAAGATGATCAATAAGGTATTGCTTGATTTCATCAGCTAATTTCTGAGGATCAGCACTATCGTATTCTCGTACTGCTCCAGTAATAAAAATTTTCTTTTTCATGACTTTGATGATTTAATCGTTAAGGTTATATCGCACTCGTCTTTCAGGTATTTTACAAGCGACGAGTAGGCATCCGTCCTCCTTCTGTTTCTGGGGACTACGTTAAGTAATTCTGCAAGCGTGACTTCTATTGTGAGTCCGCTTTTAAACCGCGCCTCTCCGACATACTTTGTTAGAGCGGCGACATCTTCCCGGAATTTCTCAGGGACTATATGTGTGGTTGACATTTGCTTATCGAGAGGCTCAACCACCACCTCCCGTCGGAGAAAATCGTCATTCTCCCCGAAGATGATAGAATATAAATTCATAACCATATATAAGGACGGAAAAGGACGGGAATGGACGTTTTGCATAAAAAATAGCCCACCCGATATGAGTGAGCTGACATCAACGAAAAGAGAGTAACCGTTGTGGCTACTCTCTTATATTTTTGTTCAGGTCTGTTGTTTATCGTTCTTGAAGACTCTTTAGAAGTTTCTCCGCAATAGCTTTGTTAGATGCTGATGGATTATCCTGAATATACCTTTGGTAAGCAGCAATCGCATATTTGGAATTTGTATCAGCAAATAGCCTTGCATACTTGGCTACGGCCTCAAAGTCTTTGTCGTCAGAACTCATTGCCATTTCGTACCATGAAGCAGCTTGGGTTATATCCCCGGCTAAATCTCCTTGTATTAAGCATGAAGCCCATCGACCAGCGTCGCCTTGTTTCATACACTTGACTATATATTGTTCTGTCTCTTTAGTGTACTTGAAAGGATCCACCAAAACATATACACGACAAATTTCCCTTAATACAGGAGCAGAACCTTTGTCCTGTTTCTCTGCCTTCTTGAAATACTTCTCTGCTCCTTTAGTGTCAGAGTTAAGAAGAGCCATTGTGCCGGACGCAAGTATTGACTCCAAGGACGAGGCATCGACATTCTCAATGCTCTTGGAGAGTGCTGCCTGTGCCTTTTGCACATCTTTTTTGCCTAACTCCGCTAGGCCAAGATAGTAGTAGGCCGTTCCTTTATCGGTGTCCGGGCTATCCATACACTTTTCGAGAACTGCGATAGCGTCATCATAGTAACCGCCTTTGCAATAGTCGATGCCGTCTTTCATGTTCTGAGCGTGGATAGACAGCGCACATGAAAGAGTAAAAAACAAGAATGTGATTATATTTTTCATTATAAATTGAAATTATTCCTCTACTACTTTATATCCATCATTGATTAATTTAGAATACCCAGCTCTTGACCCTTTGGGAATAAATATCTTTGAGCCTTCGGGAGCAAACAGATTAAAGTGACCTATAAGCTCTCGACCTTTAAAATATACGTTGATGGGCGTGGATGTTCTAACCTGAATAACTTTACTGCCATTAAAGATTTCCGGAGAATAGTTCTCAGGTAATTTCAAAGTTTTCAGATTGTCGAAACTTGCGTCCAAGTTTATTTTGAGATCTATACAGGCGGATAGGTCAATTAATTCTAACTTTTTGCTTCCACCAATCGTGAATGATTGAACGGATGCAGGTAAAATTAGTTCTTTAAGACGCGCTCTACTTGCTCCTGAAACCTTTTTTAAATCGGGAGGAAGAGTAATTTTCTTTAAGCCTACCGGAAATACCCTATAGTCCACTTCACTCAATTGTAAAGGTAAGATGACCTCCTCTATCTTGGCGTTTTCAAGATTGGGTACTTGACAGTTGGGATCTGATTGAACTTTATGTTCTTTTGCCATTTCTGCCAATTTAGCAAGATACTGAACTTGCAAATTATCCGTGGTGGACATCCTGTTATGTTCGTATTCTGACTGTGCTATGACCCCCATCCCCATAAACACTCCGAGCAAATACTCTGCTGTTTCTTGTTGCTCTTTCAATTCTTTTGGAGACTGAGCAATGAAAGTTTCCGCTAAATCAAGAGATCTGAGGTTCGGACAGTCTTCCAATATCTTGATGTCATCTGAAAAGAGGACACCACGTAATTTTAAAGACATAACATTCTTTTTGATGTCATCTGTCAATAAAGATGCAAGTGTTCCCGGTTCTGTGACTTCAAAGGCATATGTAGTTGATGCACCATCTTCTAATACTCGAAGTTTCTTCCATGCGCCTATGTCATAATTTCCTTTCGAACCCTTTGGAATAATGAATTGGATGTTCCCGAAACTCTCAGAAGGATAATTCGAACTTATTGCGGGCGCATATTCTCCATCCATATAAATTGTTGTTATTTCGGAATTATTAAAGGCATCCTTATCAATATCCTGAACGGTGGAAGGTATATGTATTTCTTTGATATGTGAGCCGTAAAAAGCATTTTTCCCTATAGCCTTTACGTTGTTAAGATTGATACTATTGACCGTGACATTATCAAAGAAACGATCTCCTATTGTAGTCTGCTTGTCTGGAATCCAAAGAGAGCCAAAGGTAGTGTTGGTCAGAGCTGCTGAAAGTATGCCATCATATTGGGTCAAGTCTTTATCAGCCTCGTATAGCAAGCTATTATAATTGGCCAGATATTTTTCAACTTCTTGTCCGGTATGAATATAAATCACTGCCGGATTTAATTTCTCACAAACTTTGGAATTAAGCCAATCACGTGAATTGACGTGTATGCTATGGACTTTTTGACGATATGGATCTTCTAACCGAGTGTAATAATCACGATAATCATCAGCGTCCAGAACCAGCCAGTTGTTGTACTCATCTAAGAATCCACGGGAACCGCTGACATCAGGTTTTGATATTATATAAACATCTTCGAAGGAGATGCCTCTCGGAAAATAAGTTTCATCTCCATCGATTACAAGTCCTTGAACTTTCAACTGGAAAAGGTCTTGAACTTCACCGCGAGGATTTTCCCCAAATCCAAATTTCTTTAAGTTGGGAAAATTCGCATTCGAAAGTTTCCCATGTTTTTGTTGAAATTTATAGGTGTTGAATTTATTCCCGTCAATATCTACGTCTATATATAGCTCCTCCAGTTGATTCATTCCAGAGAGGAACGTAAAGTCCTTCTCATTTAATACTGAGGAATATTTCCCAGAACTGATAATGCTCAGTTTTTTGGTATTCAGAGCATTCGCCTTTTTGAGGTTGCTTTCTAATTGGCCTCCCTTCTCAATGACGATCTCCACCACATCATTACCATACGGAGATTGTGCAAGCCCCATAAACGGCAGAATGAGCAGTATGAGAATCATCAGAAATGATTTCGATTTCATATCGTCCTCTTCGCTTACAAGCCGCCAAACTCAGCATTTTGTTTGATTGGTTTACCTTATACAACAAGAAAGGCGCAAAGCGACTTCATCACCTGCACCTGAACGAAAGGTAACGCCAATCACCTATGTAGAAGGTGAAGGCGAGAGAAAATACAACCTTGCGCCGTCTCGTTATCTGGGGTTAATCAGATGTCGGAACGGACACTCCTGCCTCTCGTCGAAAAAATAAGCGGACAAAGTGCCATACTGTATATGTATAGCACTCGCCCTTATCTTTCCGAAAAAAGACAAGGAGCTTAGATTGCATCATCCTCTACAATTAATATTGGCGTTTTTATCGTTCGGATTCAGCAATTTGCCTATCTTGTGGTCAACCGCATTTTTTAGGATGCGACTGCCCAAGTGCAAAGTTACAAAAAAATCTGCAATCTCAGGCTCCTTGTCAGGTCATATTTTCTCTCATGGTTAAGGATTTCGGTGCCTTTTAACATTTCATGCTTCGAAACGCCCTACGAAAAAGAAAGGTACACGACCTTTTGAGCCGCATACCTTTCAATAGGATCAGTCATCAACCACACTAAACTCTTCAAGGGTATAGCATAGGTCATGGTTCTTTCTGGAGTATGATTCCAATGCTTTCTTGCAGGAGTCGAGAGTTTTCAGATTCTTACTGCCGGTGATATTCTCAACATCCTTAATCAGGTCTTCTAAAGTTTCGTGGTACAGAGAATCGCTGCCCTCGACCCACAGATAATACCGTTCCGGAAAGTATTCTCCGGTATCGTCGTTTGTCTCATAAACTCCATTGCCTGATTCCTCGCATTGGAAATAGAGCTTAACACCGGGGAACTTTTCTTCGATGAACTCTCGGACTTCATTGAGTTCTCCCCATGCTGATTCTACACTGAACGAAACTGTGCCATCGTCATGCAGTATCAGGTTGTCCCAATATCCGCGACAATAGACCTTTTCCCAGTCTCCATCGAGCTTGATAACCAGATTTCCAAGCCACGTTGATCCGAAACCATTGTCATGTAGTCCCGGATCCTTCATGCACTCCAGTTCATCCATAACGGAGTGGAGCTTCTTTAACTGCTCCTTATCTCCAGTTGCATGGTACATCGAGTAGGCCCAATTAGGCATGGTCAACCTCCTTTCCGTTCTCGTAGCGATAGACCTGAAGAGTCTCTGTTGTCATCCAGTTGCAATCACTGAGGCGAAAGCCATACTTGTCCTCCAGGGTGTAGAGGTATGATTCAAAGTCGGCGTAGTTCTCCGAGGCTTTGATTTCTTCTGGGGTCAGGTGGATGATATTCAGATAGCCGCCGCAGAAGTCTAAGATTATTAAATAATGGGGTTCCATTGTTATTTGAGATTATATCGTTTGAGTAATACTGATACCTGAGAGGCTTTGAACTTGCCACCTTTAGGAGCGACGAACCCTTCTTCATTAAGAGTCCTTGCCATGCCGGTCAGGGACATTCCTTTATCAACCAATGTACGGAGCAGTGCTATGGCTCGGCGGTTGTTTGGATTGTCAAGAGCTTTCTGTCGGTTGGTCTCGTTGCTTTTCTGAATGGCAGCTTCGAGATTGTCAGTCAGGTTTTCGGGTTTGCCAAGCTTGACCCCTCTTGCTCTTTTCGCTTTCAGGGATTGCTTGGTTCTGGTAGAGATCAGTCCTGCCTCATATTCAGCTATCGACGCTATGATATGCAGGACTAATTTGTTTGCTTCGGGAAAATCACAGAATATGATTTCCACATCACTTTCTAGGAGACGGCTCGTGAAGGCCACATTTCGGGATAGCCTGTCAAGTTTAGCCACAATCAAAGTGGCTCCAATCTTTCTGCAATGTTTGAGAGCTTCCTGAAGTACGGGTCTGTCGGATTTCTTGCCGCTCTCCGTTTCAACATATTCAGCAGTGAGATATTTATCGCGGAGGTAGTTTTGAATTATCTCCCTCTGTGCCTCAATGCCAAGTCCCGAGATTTCCTGTTTCTTCGTGGACTGTCTCAGGTAGGCGATGTATGAAGGTTCTTTTAACATATTTCTCGCTTATTATACGTCCGTTTAATAGTCAAGAAAAAAGCGGGAACCCAATTTTTACGTCAGGTTCCCACTTCTCTTAGGATTGAGAATGTGTGATATTTGTGGGTTTACGAGATTTTATATTCTCTCTTAACCCGCTCCGTGTAATCAGAACCAGTGTATTCTACTCGCTCGTCTATAACACGGACAAGTTCATCAAATGCTACATCTTCTAAGGTTTCTCGTCCTGTGGGATTTTCATCTTTCACAAAACTTACCTTGAAATAGTCAGCGGCTTCGTCATATACTATCTCAACAAGACCTTGATGTTTGAGACCCTGCACATGAAAGCTGATTCCGTTCTCGATTATCTTCAGGGTATCAGGATCTATTCCCCAAGACATTGTTACGGCACCGCCAGTCTGGAGTATCTTCCAGATGTAACGCGCCATTTCTGTTGTCGCTTGTTCTGTCATAACTTGTAGTTGTATTTACAGTTGAGATATTCCAGAAGCAACTGTCTTACGAACCGGGCTTTGTCTGCCTCGGTATAAGTGAAATAGTAGCTTCTGAGATTGCCGCATCTGTCGTCTCTTACAATTCTGCCTCGATAATCTCCCTTGTTCAGAAAGTCACTGAGGCTTACGCTTGTAGATGTATCGGTATTCTCATACTGGATGTAGAGATCGAGCATGGGATTACCTTTGAAGTTCCTTACTCCTTCTGTTGTCGAGTTCCAGTTGTTTCCGGTTCGACGCTCATAGGAGATTCTGATTTCTTTATCCCGGCTCTTGTATAGTCGGGTTCCGGTCTCCTTTACCATTCTTGCGATGGTAGCAGGATGGATGTTCAGCAATTCGGCCTGTGTGAGATTTTCTACTATCTCGATTTTCTTGGCCGGTGCTGTTCGGGTGAAGATAATTTGATTTATATCCATATTTTTCAGTCGTTATAGTATTCTTTCATATAGCAGCGTTCACATAAGCTGCCATAATCGTTCACGTCTGATGGTGCCATGGGTCTGCCACAGTATTCACAATACCGGGCGATTGTACCATGCACCTGATGGGCCACCTCAAATATAGAGGGGCCACGATGCTCGATAGTGAGCTTAGAAGATGAAGTCTTCTTTGTCTGATTCTTTGCCATCGGGTTTGAATGTTTGGGTTAATGTTTCTTCTTCATCGTCATACCAGAGTTTATGATCCGATACGATACGCTCAAAGTCCTCCAGTCTGAGCATGGGAAAGTTGGTCTGATACATATCGTAAAGGTCAGAGGCGGTCATCGTGGGGTCTTGCTGAAGAATTGAATGGATTTCTTCTTCGATTTCCCATTCATCATAGCAGTCGAAATAGCCGCCGTTCTCTCCAATTTCATGGGGATAGGTCTTGGTACAGTCCTCTATGATGTGCTGAACGAAACGCCAGCACTTTTCAAGGTATCGCTTCACTGTGATTTCCTCGTCTGTATGCGGATTGTAATAACCACAGCTCATGTTGATTGCAGATACGGATAAGCCTCTTTCCTTCAAGGCTTCCACATCAGTCATCATTCCTGTTTCCTCCTTATATCCCCATTTCTCAGGGTCTATATCTTGGATGAATTTCTCACTGCATAAGTCTGAGCAACCGATATTGGTAATCAGGTCAGAATTACCGCGTCGATCGCATTGTATCACAAAACGACAGTCATCAAAGAATTTCATCTCAGCACGAGAAGAACCATGACACCCGGTTTCTTCCTCTTTGAAAAATACGACTTTCATGCAATCGTACTTTTTAATCGCTTCAAGACAGATGATAATTCCGTTTTTATCATCTGCACCGAGGCCACAGAATGAGTGTTCCTTAGCAGAGTAGCCAAAGATTAAATCCCGACACTCAATCGATCTGAAATCACGGGGATGGTTTCGCTGCACCTGATCCAAGTGAGCAACTATGCAGGGATAGGTTTCTGATTCACCTTTCCAAGCATAGAGGTTGCCATAAGAATCTTTGCCCAGTTTTACACCGGGCAAGGATTTGAGATAGGAAACGAGGAACGCTATCATTTTGTCCTCTTTTCCTGACGGCGAGTGTATGGCGTAGAGCTTTTTGAGCAAACGCCAGTCTATTGTTTTGTTCATTGTTACGTTGGGTTTTTATGCCGTCTGTTTAAGGAACTGGTCATTGGAGATAAACCATAGGCCATTACCGCCGAAGGCTTTTCCCTCTCTGATTAGCCAGTCTCTCGACATACAGCTGATTGTTATTTCCTTGAAGTTCTGGGTCTCTTCATCCCATGTCTGAATGGTAGTGATGTCCTCTTCATGGTGGAAGTAGTAGTCATCATATTCAGCATAGACGAAATTCTCTTTGATGTATTTGGACTCACATTCGGAGTTGCAGAAATAGGCCTCTGCATCACTATTGTAGGTGGCATCCTCTTTCACTACCCATTTTCCACAGGCATCGCATTGTGTAACATCATCTTTGTGATGGTACTCTCCTTCGCTTTCAATCCAGACGAAATCCTCCAGATTATCAGAATCCACGTTTATTTCCTGACCGTGATAGTAGCACAGCGTAACTGATTCAGTTGAATAATCGTGGTATTCGTCGTATTCCATATCATCATCGTCATCTGAATCGCCGTCGAGATTGAGATCCGTTGTATCGAGGTTGTAGTAAGCTTCACTATCAGGATAATTGTATGCAACATAGTTGTCCATGTCATACCACTTAAAGCTGTCTTGATATGAAAGCGTTCCGTAGCAGTCAAGCTCACATTTGATAGAGAACTTAAGATTAGAGATAGAGTTTCCGTTCAGATCCACGAAAGCTGTGGCTTCTGAACAACCAGCTCCAACTTGCTTGTATGCGTCTATTTCTCCTGCTTTGATGAGAAGGTCGATGAGTGTACGCTTAAGAACCTCATTTGATTCCTTGGCATACTGACGTTCCAGAAGTCGCCACTTTTTACCGTATTGGTCAATGGCATCGGTGAAGATTATGGCTCTTGCAAGCACATACCCCTCCTTGTCTGTGATATATGCGGCTTTTGCTTCCACCGCATCCTCATAGAATGAATGATGGTCTCTGCCTACCATACATGAACATCCGTTGAAATCCCTGCACCAATGGTCTGAGTAGATTTTGGCGAAGTTGTCATCAACGTGTAATACAACATCCGGGGTTTGTCCGAATGTGTATGTCTGCCAGTCTGCTGAGAACTCTTCCGATAGCCAGTTGATTACCTGCTCGGAGAGTATCTGTCCCAGTGCCGTTTCCCTGATAATCGCGGTTATGAATTTTCCCGCTTTCATCTTGTAGGGGTGTTCAGTCTTGACATTTATATATCGGACAGCTTTCTTATCGAAGTCCTCACAGAGTCCTTCTTTTTCATCTGTCCGGTATTGGGCACTCCAGTAGGTCTTCCCAATAAGGATGACTTTATTCTGGAGTGAAGTGTCCTGTCTGCCTGACTCTTGGATAGCGTCAAGCACAAGCCGTTTGAGATCAGCCATGTTTCGTATATGTAAAAGGCTGAAGTCGTTATGTTCCCTGCAATATCTTATCAAGGCAGGGTTCTTGATGTGCTGGAGCAGGATTTTATTTTTTCTGCTCTTCACACCGTTGCCATGAGATTCCAGACCGAATAGGTATTTGAAATCGTCATAGTCTCGAATATTGAATATCAGCATTTTCAGAGATTTTGAGATTACACAAAAAGAAAAGAGGGAGACAGCCAGTTAAGGCCACCTCCCTCTCCGGTAGGTAGTTGCTATGTTTCAAGCGACTATATGAAGGGGATATACATTTCGTCTATCACCTCCATGAGTTTACGAGAGCCGTCTTTCGAGGCTTCGTTTCTGGGATCCACGCTGCGTTCGGGGTCAGCGTATTCTCTGAGAACTGCAACGATAGTCCTGAACAGGGTCTGTTGCAGTGTCCTATGCATTGTGGTACAGGCTTGGGCGAATTTTCTTTCATCCCAGCCCGTATCATTGATTGCGTCTTCCAAAGCTTTGGCAGCCTTGTACTCACGAGATTGTTCGATATTATCCATTTTGTCAGATTGCTATTGTGAGGCTCCCTGCTACTTGGCTTGTCCTCATGAATGGCTCTATGTCGATGTCTGAGTGAGCCTCCTTGAAGTCAGCAAGCGAGAAGGAATTTCTTGTTGAGGGTAGTTTTCTAGTAATACGCATTGTCTCGGTACACCAAGACTTGATGTCCTGTGCCTCCATGAGTGAGAGTATTCGGGCCTTGATGCTGTTTAGTCGGGTTTCAGCATCTTGTTTGGCCTGAATGAGTTGACGAATTACGGATTCCTGAGACTTGATGTCCTCCGGAATTGCGTAGGGATTTGAGAACTGCTGTCCGATGGAATCAGTGTAGAGCAAATCTTTCACTATCTCCGAGGGTATTCTGACAAGCTCGATAAAGTCAGAGATATGATCGAAGCTACCGTCCTTCTTCGCTTTGTTGCGGATATGAAGGATGAATATGCGTCTTACCTTTGCTTTTTTATTTTGTAATTCAAGTAGATACGCATAGATTGAGAGCTGCCAACGAGCCTTTTCTCTCTTATCGGGAGTCATTACCCCATAGGTCTTGATGTCTCCAATATCGAAGGTGGTTTCATCAACGCGATACACCTTGTCTATCATGGAGGCGTAGTTCTCACCATCGGTTATGAGATATTCAGATGTCTCATGTATCAGACCGTTCTCAGAAGTCAGACTTATGTAATCTGCAACTTCCTGAGTGCCGTCGTTTTCCCAGTCCATATCGAATGCTTCAATGGACTGGTGTACTGATGTTCCGTATTCCGCAGCCTGTTTTATTATGGCTTCGGGAATACCGGCGTATGTGTCAGGGAATAATTGACGTTCCAACATCCCTGTGATACCTGAGAGATATTTGTCTTTCTCAGGGAGGTAGTAGGTGTGATCCTCCGGATTGAAGACCACGCTACATTGTTTGAGTTCTATTCGTTTTGTTGCCATGTTATTATGCTGCGTTTAGAAGTTGCTCCTTTCGGGCTGTGAAAAGAGCTAAGATTTGTGGATTGCTAGCCACTTCGGGATGCTGCTGATAAAGCAACATGAGTTCCTGAGTGGAATTTGTTGCATTGATAGCCTGACGTATTCCATCATAGCGATCTGCTGATTGTTGCTTACGCTGTTTTCTAGCTTTTGTGGGAGTAGCGTTTTGCTGTGGTTCTTCGCTGCTTGATTCCACGGTTTCAGGCATATCCTCTCCGGCGAAGATGTAGAGACCGAGACCGAACATTGCAAGGTTCTTGACCAAGCAACGCATCACTGTCTTGTTGATGTCAAACATGGTTGCTGCATCCACCTTACGCTCGACATACTTGTTGTTCTTCTTATCCCATATCTGATAGGTATAGGGTGAGAGTCTCATGGCTTTGTTGGTACTATCCATGACCGGGAGCCACATTTCATAAGTCTGATGGTCAGCGGTTACTTCCGTATAGACCATGATTCCCAAATTCTCGTCCATGAAGGACGGGAGGTTGGTCTGGGGATTCTTTATGATGCGGTAGGTTGCGTTGGGATATACAGTTTTGAAGGCTGCCCACGCATTTGCCCAGCTTAGGTAAGTCAGGCCGTTCTTGTTCTCCACCTTGTCGTTAAGGTTGAGTGTGTAGAGCTGCTGAAACTTGTCAGTGCGCTCTTTTTCTTGTGTGCTCTCGATCTCTGCGAAATCGATAGGAGCGAAATCTTCTGAACTCATTGTTATATGATTTTGAAGGTTTTGACAAAAGAAAGGAGACTCCATACTTGTCTTGATTATTAGTATAGAGCCTCCCTTCGTTGGAGTTGATTAGTTCAGGAACCAGCCGTATGAGTCATCGTTGCCGTTGAGGGCATTGGCTATTCCTGATGCGAATGTAGTACAGTTGGCGTTTCGGGCTATCCAAAGATCGCTGTAACTGTTCTTCACCGCTTCGTTGAGCAACTGCATGAGCTGCCAACATGAGATCGAGCCATCACCATCACCCATACCGAAGTTTGGGTTTTTGATGTACTCTTTGGTCGCTGCATTTACCACGCTGTCTCCGAGAAGAATATGTGGTAATGCTTTCTGCTGAGAGTTAGGGAGTGCCTGATATAAGCGAAGTCTCCCGATTATCTTGCAGAACTGTTCCTGTGAAAGCCATGTATTGTTCAGGGCTTCAAGGTTGTAGAGAGTGGATTCCTTTACTTCGTTGAACTGGTTGAACAGTTCAAACGCTTTCTGGAATATGTCTGCCTCCGTCATACAGAGCAGATTGTCAGATACGCCGTCTGTGGTAAGCATCATGTTGGAGCATACACGGACACGAAATCCGATAAAGATACGGAAATGCTGTGGGTTCTGACGGGCATAGAGTTTATCCTCCGCATAGCTACGGGTGCCACCGATTGTCAGTGAAACCTGTTGGCCGTTGATTGAGGATGTGAGGGTTGTGATGTGGGCTATCCATGCAAGACGCTGATAGAATATGGTCTTTTCATCGTCTCTAAGCTCGGATGCCTTCTTGTGTTGTGCCGAAGGAATGCGCCCGATGATAGGATGGGAGCAACGTGTTTCGGCTGTCGTTACGTTCCCGGCACCGAAGATTACCTCCGCTGCTTTTCTGGTTGTTTCTATGAACTTCTGATGTGAGATTGTCAGAGAGTTATCGCTGAACGTGGGGATGATGTTCTTGAAGGTCAGTTCCTCCATGCTTATCTCGTTGGAGGGGCCTTCGATGAAGTTGGGATGTCTTTCGGTATATGGGTCATGCAGACCTTCCCGGACTTCCCATGTCGGTTGTGTGATGATACAGTTGTCAGGCACCACCACTAAAGAATTGTTTGCCATGTTGAATGGGTTTTATTGGTTAATATTCTTGTTTGAATGAGAGAAAAAGACCCAGACAGAATTTCATCATGTCTAAGTCTTTATGTGTGGCAGCTTATCATTCAGGCTGCCGGTTTAGGCCAAGGAAAAGGATTCCTGATTATGGCCAGTGCGAAGGTCTTATTGGATGCCTTCGACTTATTGCTCCGCTTGATCGCCGGAGCCGTCAGTTGTATTGAAGTTGTATTCATGTCAACTGGTTTTTAAATGGTTAATTACTTGATTGCTCCAGATAGCTTCTTCGCCATCTTTAGCAGGTATACGGTCGTTTCTAAAAATAGGACGGTCAGAGAGATATGCTTATCTTTAATCTTCATTTTCTTCATCGTCGTCCTCATCAGTTTCGTCTTCTTCATCGTCATCATCGTCAGAGGAAGAGAACTTGTTGTAGATTGCTTTTGCGGCCCCGGCGACCACTATACAGTTCGCTACGGTCTCAAGGCCTTTTAAAATTGGTTTGATTTTCATTGTGTTTATTATTGGTTTTATTATATGTTATTTCTTTCATATATAAGGGTTTCATTACTATTTCAGAATTTTGAAAAAAGAAGTTGGAATACCACTTTTACATGATATTCCAGTTCTTTCCCGGACTCTTCAATCTACCAGTTTCATCCACTTTCTTAAGAGTGGGTCTCGTAGATCAAATGCAAACGTCTGGGGGGATCGATAACTCTTCGCTATCAATCCGGGCATATATTCTTCATATATGCAATTTTATTAGAATAAGAGTTTTGTGATAACTCCTATTCATTCATATATAAGGGTTTGAGGAGTGTATTGGAAGGTAATAAATACGATAATAGGGATACTATTTCGTTCAATTATTCCGTTATATACATAAGCAGGAATTTTCCTGTGAAACAATAAAACTTTTTTATTATGCAGAAATGCTTTAAAAAAGTCCTGCAACAGTTTTAGTAGAAGATACGCCCCAAGACTGTTGTTAGGACTCTAATAAGAATTGGGGTTGGGAAATTAGTAAGGTAGTATGGTCCCGTGATTTGGGATTGGATCCTATAGCATGGTGAAACCTTATTAGAAAGTTTCCTGTAAAAACACTGAGTGTGTCAGCAATGGCGCACTCTTTTTGATAATTCGCATCGCAATGGTTATAGAATTGAATGGATATAGATAGAGCTAATAATAACCATATTTGGAACATATCAGCGTAAATATATTGATTATGAATGTTTATCACATTCGAGGAAGTGAAGTAAAGATCGCTGAATATACAATAAATCAAAATAAGAGAGCTGTAGATTAAATGTTTACAGCTCTCTTTTGTTTTATATGTAATGTGATTTATTTGAACCCGGACTTTATTACAGTATGTCTCTAATCTTCTCGCGGTTCCCCACAATCCAAACGAGATCTCCTAATTGGAAAGCCGTATCTTTATCCAGAGGGATCAATTCATTATTCCGTTCAATAGCCACAACGATACCGTCGTACTTTTCTCCCAAATGAGACTGCGCAATGGTTTTATTTAAGAAACGGAATTCATCATCTACAGTGAAAGAGTGGAGCGTCATCTTTTTATCTACTGCATCCGTATCTATTGTGTTTTTTACATCTTCTATTCTATTTCTGAACTCCTGCAATTGCATATCCGTACCGACTACAGTCAGTTTATCCTGCGGATAAATAGGTTCAGAACTTTTCGGAATGTATATATTCAAATCACCACGCGTGATTGCAACCACATTCACTCCAAAATTTTGCCTGAATGAAAGTTCTCCTAAAGACTTGCCGATGTAATCGGAATAAGGCGATACCACGACAGACGTCAAATCAAGGTCCTTGTCATTGAACTCGCTATTGAAACTTGTTTTTAGCGGGTGTCGTTTTTTAGCAACCTCTTCCCGTCGGTTAAGATTGGCTAGGAATCTCGTTTCCAATCGTGAATATTGCGTGAGGTCTTCCCTAAGAATAAGAATCAATGCCACAACAGCTATGGCAATAATCACACTTATTCCCCAGTTCAGCTTGAAATAGCTGATAACTACGCTAGTGATAAAGAAAAGAGCAACAGATACACGGCCTAGAACGAGAGAAACCAGTCGTCCGTGATTGTAATTCTCATCTCTCCATAGCTTCAGGAATAATTCGGAAGAGTTGTATTTGTTGGAGATGAGTGCCCACAAAAAAGGAGTCATAAGCAAAAGAGTGCCCAGACACATCACCAGCTTAATCCATAGGGTAACAGGAGCAAACATTTCACTGATGGCGGGATAAATGATTTGTATAGACAGCAGCCAGATAGCAGTGAGCAATACGCTATAAATAATAACCCTGCCAATCATGTTTTTTAGTAATTTCTTCCAGTCACTATCGTGATTCATGGTTTTCTTGCCGGAAGCATAACGATCTAATGTTTCCTGTACTTTAGTAGGCAATATTTTGTAAAGCCATTCGGCAAAAGGGTTGGCTAAACGGATAAAATAAGGAGTCGTGAAAGTGGTGATAACAGATACAGCCACAATAATAGGTGAAATAAACGGATCGAGCACTTTGAGCGAAACACCCAGTCCGGCAATGATGAAAGCAAACTCTCCGATTTGTGCCAGGCTGAATCCGGATTTGATAGAAGTGTTCAGCGGTTCTCCGGATAAGAGTACGCCAAATGAAGAGAAAATGGCTTTACCGATAATGGTAACCAGAGTAATGATGATAACAGGCCAGGCATATTCTACCAATACCGCCGGATTTACTAGCATACCGACTGATACGAAAAAAATAGCTCCGAAGAGGTCTTTTACCGGTTGTATGATATGTTCGATGTGTTCGGCTTCGATGGTTTCGGCAAGGATAGATCCCATGATAAATGCACCTAACGCCGTTGAAAAGCCTGTATAGGTGGCCAATACCACCATTCCCAGACAAAGACCGATCGAAACAATCAAAAGCGTCTCATTATTCATCAGCTTCTTTGTTTTTTTAAGAAAAGCCGGAATAACGAAAATACCGATGAGAAACCACAGGATTAAAAAGAAAACGACTTTGAGAACACTAATCAATAAGTCTTCACCCACAAAGTCCTGACTTACCGCCATTGTAGAAAGAAGTACCATCATTAAAATGGCAATCAGGTCTTCCACTACCAGAGTACCGAATACGATGCCCGTGAAACGCTGGTTGCGTAACCCTAAATCATCAAAGGCCTTGATGATAATTGTGGTAGACGACATAGACAACATTCCTCCAAGAAAGATGGAATTCATTGTGCCCCATCCTAACAATTGTCCTACCAGAAAACCTATGAGCAACATACTGACGACTTCGGTGGTGGCCGTAATAAAAGCTGTGGAACCTACATTCATGAGCTTTTTAAAACTAAACTCCAGTCCAAGTGCGAAGAGCAGGAAAATAACACCTATTTCCGCCCATATATTGATATTTTCGATATCTCCCACGGTGGGGAAAATATTTATATAAGGCCCCGCTAGTAATCCGGCAATGATGTAACCTAAGACTAAAGGTTGTTTCATCCATTTGAACAGCAAGGTTATTACACTGGCCGATATTAATATCAGCGCAAGGTCGGCAATCAAAGTTGGTAAATGTGACATTTAGTGATGGATTTATTCATTTTTTTCTTCCTGATAGTTAGACAGAAAAGAGCCAAGGGACATGGATGTTCAGCTCTTTTCTTTTTCGAGAGTGTCGGCAGTCAATTATTCATTATATTGTTTTCCTCTATAAAAAGAGGAAAACAATATAATAGATAGCTGCTGCCAGGAGTCCACTGACCGGAATTGTAAGAATCCAGGCAGTCATGAGACTTTTTGTTATTCCCCAGCGAACGGCAGAGAGGCGTTTGGTTGCACCTACTCCGATGATTGCACCTGTGATAGTATGTGTTGTACTAACGGGGATTTTCAGCATTTCCGTAATGTAGAGAGTGAAAGCACCGGCTGTTTCGGCAATTACTCCTTCC